>WLWG01003080.1_pt1 | contig 11744 bp, 12 predicted proteins | sample 6712871 | NCBI WGS metagenome assembly WLWG01 (sample SAMN12718693, study PRJNA515312) | sponge metagenome | isolation source: marine sponge | host: Mycale hentscheli | place: New Zealand: South Island, Marlborough, Capsize Point | collected 2003-05-01 | reverse complement strand
GAATGCGAAGTTAGCGAAGTGTCTTAGTTGATCGCGCCAGTCGGTGTTATATTTCATGCGAAAGGCCAAGCTAGCTCAACGTCGCCTTGCCATACGTCTTCATCTATGGGGGTTGCGGCAACGTAGTCTCTGAAGGCTTCTTGCATCTCTTCTAGGGTCATCCCTAGATCATTTGCCATCAATTTCACGTTGCTCTGACCCTTGTACAGGATCTGTAGAGCTTGATGCAGTGTCAACGAAGTCGTAGGTGTAGCCAATAGTTCCTCCCAAGGGCGTTTCACCCTCTTCCTCTTCCCAGTATATCGGAGGAGTGACCTTTGATTCCTCGAACATCTCTTCGATCTGACGATCTACGTCAGCCATCGTGTGTTCTGTTTTATAATCTACCCAGTGATGAAACCAGGCTGTGTGAATCTTCTGGAGCCACGGGTTGTCTTGATAGAGCCCATGGTCCCAGAGAATTCTGATGATCTCAACAGTGAGACCTTCCCAGATCACTTGTCAGTGTGCGAAGAATGTGGGAAAGCAACACGGAGAGCTTTGATGATGGCGTCAGCTAAGCCGTTACCAGCAAGCGGCGTAAATGGCAGGATTTCCGAAGCAACGAAGAGCAGGAGGCCCAAGATAACGGTAACTTCCATGATTTTAAGGAATACTGCCCTAGATTACCCACGTCGGCATCCTAGCGGGAGACAAAGCGACTATGATTCTTTCATCTGCCGACATACTTCGCATACTCGGCGGAAGCGAGATTGTACGACTTTCTGCGCGTTTAAGCATTGTTGACGGCAAGCCGAAGCTAAGCGGTGCCGAAGGACTGTTCATTTATATAGAAAGGTTTCCCGAAGTAGATGAGTTTGAGGCAACTTGGTCTCTTTACCTCGAGAGCGATGGGAGCGAGCTCGATGATTTGGTTGTTGCTGAGATCAAAAAGCTTCTGCCCAGTGTAAGTATTACTGAAGGATTGTTGACAGTCGTAAAGACTACTGATTTCCTCTCAGAGAGCACCCAGGTCGCTCCAGAGGCGCCTAAGCTGATTCAGGCTAAAGTAGACCTAACGCAGTACGAAGAACGCTTCCAGAGCCTTGTAGAGGACGTACAAGACCAGATGCTGCTCGTTACCAGCGGGAGAGCTGGAAAAGACGGTCAAGACGGGCGCGATGGGGTTGACGGTCGGGATGGTAACAACTCACTCGCTACAGATACAGAGCTGTTCGACCTGCAAAATGTAGAGCAGGGCATTCAGATGGAGCCCGGCCAGGTACTGACCTGGGATGGCAACAAGTGGACGAACCTGTATGTGCGCCAGACATGGTCTGGCGGTTCTGCTGGTGGTACTACAAGTGGCGGAGGCGGTGACGGATCGCAGGGTCCAGTAGGCCCAGAAGGTCCCGAAGGCCCAGAAGGTCCCGAAGGTCCACAGGGTATTCAAGGTATCCAAGGCATTCAAGGAGAAGTGGGTCCAGAAGGCCCGCAAGGCATTCAGGGGATCCAAGGCGAACAAGGTATTCAGGGCGAGCAAGGTCAGCAAGGTATCCAGGGTCCTGCTGGTGCTGGTATCGTTTTCCAGGGTCAAGTAGATGTTATCCCTTCCGGCTCAGGCGATGTCACGATCAATAGCGGCGGAAGCTTTACTCCAGTCCAAGGTGACGCTGTTATCTATACCGGTGATGACTCACTATATGTATACGATGGCACAAACTGGGTAGACGGTGGCTCAATCCAGGGTCCACAAGGCATCCAGGGTCAGCAAGGCATTCAAGGCGAACAAGGCGAGCAGGGAATTCAAGGCATTCAAGGCATTCAAGGTATCCAAGGAGAGCAGGGCGACCAGGGTCCAGATGGTTCTGCTGGTCAAGGTGTTCCTACTGGTGGCACCTCCGGGCAGTTCTTGGCTAAGATCGATGCCACTGATTACAACACTGAATGGATTGATGCTCCTTCCGGGACTTTCCCGGAGGCTCCTGTTGATGATAACTTCTATACCAGGAGCAATAACAACTGGGAAGAATTAGCTGAATCCAGTCTGCAGGCAATTGAAGCGCAGAACAAGACTTATACCTACACTGGCGACTTACTAACCTCTGTTGCTGGCACCGTGACAGATGTGGCTATGACTTACGATGTAAACAATAGACTTGAGACAGTCACTAAGACCGTTGGCGCCACTACGATTGTTAAAACATTTTCTTATGATACCGATGGTAAACTAGTTTCGTTAACAGTAACCTGATTCCATGGCTCTGATTTTTGACCCTGATGATCTAAATCAGGGCGTCGAACTTACTTACGATACAGGCGCTAAGACGATTGCCCTAAACATTGCCGGCAACCTTAGCACTGACGGCGTAACATTGAAGGCGCTATATTCTGCCACCAAAGAAGAGTGGAAGAACGACCCGCTTCTGATTCCATTCCCTTTCCCGTTTACTCCGATTACGGACGAATCCTTTGAATTAAAAGATGGTTGGGATTTTGCTAACGATGCAACCCGCTATCTGATCAGAACTTCTGGTTGGTCCGTTGTTGATACTAGCGGTCAAACTACTCAGCAGTGGTCTGGTATTATTGGCCTGGGTACAATCGAAGCCAACGATCAAGTCTACTTTGATCAAGGCGTAGGTATTACTTCGTTCCAGCTGACAGGCCAGGTTAACCAGGCTGTTCAGATCTTTGATGATCCTAACGGGGACGGCAATACAGCTGACGGCTTTGACTACCGAGCCGAGTTTGCGATGTACGTCAGGGAGCAAGGACAGCTCTTTGACTCCTCCAGCCTCTCGGACATTGGTGTGTCGGTCATGGCACCGATTGCTTACCGATTCCCGCTGAGTACTGGCGATGACTTGAACGTCGGCACGCCTGACAACGACATCATCACTCTGGCCCCTTACACGGGGATGAGTATCAATTACTATGCGACTGCTCAGTCGCGGCTAATTGGTGGCGTCAACTATGACTTCGGTATTGTCATCGACGGCAACAACGGTACGGCCGAACAGATCTACGAATTTGTTCAGTACCAGTTACGTCAAAACACCGACATCAACGCTCTAGGAAACGGCGCTGTTGTCGGTACCACGGCTTCCCAGCTGTTGCGATTCGTCGGTAGTAACCTCGAGACGCTTTGTGCTGAGAACCCGAATGGCGGCGGTTCTGGTGTCTTTATTGACAACTTCCAGGCTGCTGACACCAACCGGATCACCTTCTCCGACAACACTTGCGGAGCACTGATCGGGTTCCCATTCGTTGCTGTTGTGACCGTCGCGTTCAACAACAACCTGCAGAACGACGCAGATGCGATCTATCGAGTGTTCTACACCTCTGTTCCTAGTGGTGATTACGGAACCTCCAACGCCATCCTGGTCGAAGATGCAGGCAGCGTACAGGTGCTTGGTAGCATTAGTGGCGCTACAAGCATCCAATTCGATTACGACTACGACGGTAACGTTCAGGGCGGAAGAACACCCGGCGCTGACGCCGCTATTACCGTGGTTGCAATTGGCTTGGAAAGTGGCCAGTACGTTTCTGCTGAAGGTACAATTACCCGAAGCACGCAGAACTCTGTGTCCCTGGTGGCACCACTGGAAAGGAACTACGAGAATCCTTAATTTCAGTACTGCGGCATACTATGGGGACCAAAAGGTCCCCTTTTTTATTGGCAAAGCCATGGCAGCTCAGGTAATTACAACCGATCTTATCACTGTTGCAGATGCCGAGCCAGGCAGTTTGGGAAACTGGACAGCCCTCGGTGGTGGACAGTCTGGCCTATCAGAAGAAACCGACTTTGCTGTACAAGGTCAGACCTCAATCTCCAAGCAGGTTAGGCAAGAAACCAAAGGGATGCACGCTGATAACGGTTCAAGTTTTACTTTTAGTGCTGGACAGCATGTTTATGTTTGGTTATATGCTACGACTCCTGGTGCAACCGACTTTCGCGCTCAAGGTGGTCTGAGGATTACTCTTGGAGCAAGTGGTAATGCCCGTAGTGAGTACTACGTCAACGGAAGAGACTTCTATCGATATGGTGGCTGGGTTTGCTACCCGGTTAGCCCTAACGCAACCCCTGATACCCAGGTAGGTGGTGGAGGAGGATCAACTCCTCGGTACTTTGGCGGGATCATGTCTAACCTCGTGACAGTTAAGGGCCTGAACTTTGGCGTTGACGTTATTCGCGTTGGCTCAACAATCAATATTTCCGGTGGTGGGGGATCTGACCCGCAGATTACTTTTACCGACGTTTCTAATACTAACGACCTGCAGAACAACGCCTGGGGAATCTTCCAGGGAACAGACACGGGCGGCAACCTGCAAGGCAAGCTTGTTTTTGGTGTAGACGATGGAACCACCCTTACGGACTTCAGTGACTCAGACAAGGTGTTGGTGATCACAAACAAGAATCCATCGGGAGTGCAGCTAAAGACTGATCCAGATTTTACTCAATTGCGTTTCCAGGGGACAAACACAAGCGCCGTATTTACCGGATGCACCTTCCTGTCTCTTGATAGTCATGACAAGGGAAGCTTCAACGCTGAAAGCGCAACGAATCCTGCGCTGCTTGAGTTTCAATCCTCGGTTCTTCAGGACATAGGGCAAATCGGACTAAATTCTAGATCCTCAATCAACGAATCAAAGCTGACTCGTTGTGGCCTGGTCGTTCAGAACGGCGGAACACTGGATGGCGATACCTTTATCGACAGCGATGCGGTCGTAGCTGGAAATGACCTAGGTAATATCACCAACTGCAATTTCAGCAGAACAGCTACCAATGGTCACGCAATCACTACGACTATTAACTCGAGCAGTGTTTCCTTTATCGGTAATACGTTCGATGGCTACGGGGCTGACGGTACCGCTCAAGCTGCGATCCATTTCACGGCAAGCTCCGGAGCTGTGACGGTTAACGTTACCGGTGGAGACCTTCCTACTTTCTTGTCGAATGGTGTTAATGTTACTATTCAGTCAAGCTCCACGCTAACCTTGGTTGGCCTACAGCCTTTAACAGAGGTCCGTATCTACGAGGCTGGGACCACAACAGAAGTGGCTGGTGTCGAGAATTCAGGAACATCCGAGGTGTTTGCTATCTCTGTGCCGTCTGTTGATATTGTTCTCCATGCTCTCGGCTACCTTAATCAGAGGTCTTCAAATGTTGATACCACGGCTAACTTAACGCTGCCAGTTCAGCAAACTTTTGACAGGCAGTATGACAACCCCTAACTCTTAGTCGGATTAGGTGCTTAGGAATACTGAGCTTGACGTTGCAGTGATTGCATGGCATTTACATTTGATGGTTTAACCAAGATCATCCAGTGCGACGTTGGGACCACTCAGTTCTCTGCATCGTCGGTCTATAGCGACTGGAAACGCTGGGTAACCCAAGGCGACAATGCAAAGTATGTGCCCGCGTTTGATCTGTCAGTCGGAGGCAACCCTCTTGGTGGCGCAGTACTTCTTGGCGCCTACTATTTCTTGCAGAATGGCTGGAAGATCCGCCCACAAGATTCTGACCACACTTTGATCATTGAGGGTAACCTGTTCCCTGTCCCTGACGATGCTGGCCTGTTTTTGCCGACAGTCAGTCAACGTAACGTGTTGATCGCAATGCGTACTAGCTCTCTAACCCAGCAGCTCGTTGTAGAAGCCGAGGGTGGTGGTAGCGTCGATGCCAACGCGGTGGCCGATGCTGTTTGGACTAAGGACATCAGCGCTGTCAATACTCCTGGCCAAGCTGGTACGGTTCTCAATGAAGCCGAAACCAAAGCTGCCGAGGCTAAGCAAGCGGCTGATCTAGCAGCGGCACTGAGCGCATAAAGTTTAGGGGCGGAAGCCTAGAGCTAACCATAGGATTTAATCCACCCAGTACCATGACGCTCAACAGAGAGGTAGAGTTTGATGGCGAAATTTACAGGGAAGAGGACGTTGGCGGCGAACTGATTGAGGCTATGATCGCCGACCTTGAGACAACAGGTCTTGACACAACTGACTACCTGTACTCGATTGGCCATGCTCAGGACCGTGCGGCCATGCGGGCACTTTTCTTTGGCAAGGACGACCTGGAACAATGGATTCATGATGAACTTGACAGGCTTGGTTACTAATGGCATTTGAAACGTACTTGACGGTTTATGTTGGCGAAGACGGGTTGGAGGATTGCTCTAAAAGGGTCAAGGCCAACAGGCTGAAAGACCTGGGCAGGAAGTTCCATCTGACGCACATCCAGATTGTGGAGCAGGATCCGCCACTACTTGAGAAGCTTCCCGTGGCTTACCTGAATGGCGAGCGTTGGCATGGTATCGAGCGCCTGAGGTAGTTGGCATCCTACTCCGATAAAGGGTTACCAATGAACGTATCAGAACAGGGTATAGAGCTGATCCAGCGGTTTGAAGGTCTAGAGCTTACTGCTTACCCTGATCCGGGAACCGGAGGGGATCCTTGGACTATAGGGTACGGGACAACCAGAGGCGTCAAGCCTGGGATGAAGATCACGCAAGAGCAGGCCGAAATGATGCTCAGGAGTGATCTCGTAGCCTTTGAGCGAGCAGTGTCATTACTGCTTCCTGTCCCCATGAGCCAAGGGGAGTTTGATGCTCTGGTTTGCTTTGCCTACAATGTCGGCGCTACTGCGCTGGAAGACTCTACACTGCGGAAAAGGTTGCTTGCTGGAGAGCCCAGATGTTGGGTCTATCAGAAAGAATTACCCAGATGGAACAAAGGCGGCAATGGTGTCCTGGAGGGGCTTGTGCGACGCCGTCAAGCGGAGGCTGATCTCGCATGCCTCGGATACCTGTCAAGCCCGGCTCAGGATGTTCCTGGCCATGTAGAGCCCGCTGTCGTCAGATTTCCTCTTGAGGTACCTTACTTCTATCAGCTGGATTCCAAGACGGGGCATGGGGAGCGCATGTGCTTTAGCTCTGCCATGGCTATGGCTATGGATTACATCAACCCTGACGCAATTTTAGGTGACGACGATTGGTATTTGAACGAGGTCTTCAAGTTCGGAGATAGCGTCTCTTCTACGGCGCAGGTCGCGGCAGCCGAGTCACTGGGCTTCGATGTCCAATTCCGTACTGATGCTAGCGAGCAAGACCTGTTAGATCAGCTTGATAAAGGCATTCCTGTGCCTATTGGAGTCTTGCACCATGGCAGTGTTGATGCACCCACGGGCGGGGGTCATTGGATTTGTTTGATCGGCTTCGACGATACGCATTTTCACGTCCATGATCCCTTCGGAGAGTTATCCTTGGTCTCTGGCGGCTACTCCAAGTCGGGGCCTACCGACGGTCGCGATCAGCGATATTCACGCAAGAATCTGATGAAGCGTTGGTTAATTGCTAACGACCATGATGGTTGGGGCATGTTTTTTAGGTAAACTTTATCAGATTTGTTTAGAAAAGTGCAAGCAGTTCTCTCTTGGCTTCCCGGTTATATGTACGTAAACGGTACTCTCAAAACCACTGGTGGAGCTATTGCTCCCACTTTCCACATGCGTAAGGACGGTGAGATCATGGCTTACGTTCGCCCTATCTTTGAGGACGGCCCCAATATCGGGCTTTTCTTGAAGATGTCAGGAATCAAGGCTGCTGTCGAACGTGGAGAAGTCTAGCCATTGAAAAAGGGGCCCATTAGGCCCCTTAATCTTCCCCCGAGCCCCCACGGCTCCTTTACAGTATATCAGCCTTCGGGTTCGTACTCTAGCCCGTCGATAGATTCAACAACCTCGCGAAGGTATTGGTGAACCGCATCCTCATCCCACATCATTTCAAGGACTAACGCATCCGCAATAGCGTTAAGAGCTTCTGAGTGTCGATCTGTCCAGTCGCCAAGCTGTGCGGCGTGGTCTCGCACTTTGGAAGCACTAGCGAGCAGGTTCAGCTCTGTCTGCTGCATTACTAATTCGTCGTTGGGTTCTGACTGAACAAGAACACTCTCGTATGTCTTAAGGAGTGTTGGATCAATCTTACTCATGAGAAAATGCCCGACCCCTCCGAGAAGTGATCGGGACTTGTCTGCCAGCCAGGTGATAATTAAAATCTGAGTGCCGATAACTTGAGCAACGGCTTGGAATAGAAAGCGTCTCATTTACTTATCCCGATACTACAGTTTACCGGTTTGCTTCTATCTCCCTCACAGTACTGTCCTTTTTGACCGAACAGTAGGCGTAATCCATCTCCAATAGGGAGTGATCAAGGAAGCCTTTGTACCCTTTGATCTGGGTGCCGTTCCAGTAAGCTTGACGGCCACGGGTCTTGGCATGCCACAGTTCAAGAGGGCGACCACTATTGTTTGCATTCTCTTCATCGTTGCCGGGCTGGCGACGGACGATCCAGACGGCATGGCTGACATGAGACAATGCGTCCGTGCCTCGGATCTGATCCAAGGATGGTGGCTGTTTAGATGATAAGGGATCCATGCCGACCCTGTTCATCTGAGCTAAGACAATTAAGTCAATCTCCAACTGCTTAGCACAGTTCATCAGCCTGTAGGCACGATCCTCAAGCATGGCGGCTTCACTGGCAGGCGCACCTTTGTGACGAGCCAGTACATGGAAGTGATCCACTACAGCACAACGAAGATCTGGGTTCTTTGCCTTCATGGATCGCAGGCTATTGACCACGGCATCTACGTCAGCGCCCCAAGGATCTTCGATCAACAGCTTGCCACCGCGCTCTTGGATAACACCGGCCGCGGCCATGATGTTTGCACTGACCTTCTCACGGTTGTGGTTCGGTGACTCGATATCTCCAACCATAGCCCATCCACCGTTATTGCTATTAGCTGCGCGAGTAGCGGCGGACCAGACACGGGCGTAGATGGCGTGCTTATCAAGTTCTGCGGAGATCAGTCCGACCTTAAGTCCACCCATAGCCAGGTTGACAGCGGTATAGACGCCTAGGACGGTTTTACCAACACCTGTACGGGCTGCAAGGGTAAAGAGTCGGCCACCAGCAGCTTCGCCTGGTCCACGTACACCACCTTCCATATCCAAGTCCATTGCGGCGATGCCTGTACTAATAGGAGCAGACTGCTCGCGGGCACTCATGATGGAGTCGATGAACGAGACTCGGCCATCCTTTGGGTTGAGCAAGTCGTCGATAGCGTCGACCGCATTTCCTTGGTTACCCACAGATCCGCGAAGCATACCCAGGCAGATCATCAATTCTTGCTGTTGTTCTTCGATAGCCTTCTCCAGTTTGGAGTCAGACTTCACAGCTTGGTCTGCCAGGTGCTGGGCTTTTTGGAAGGTTGCCTTAGCCCGTGCCTGACGAAGCAAATCGAGAGCAACTCCCCACTCAGAGGAAGCGTCTCCGTAGCTCTTCATTGTTGCAGCGTCTGCCAGCCTTGACACGACCTGATTGAACTCAAGGACCGAGGTGTACTGGTTATTGTTGTTGGGGTAGGCCGAGATCAGGCTATCCTTACTGATTAGCGAGACACCGTTGGCCTCGTTGGTGTAGATCCGGTCGATAAGCCCACCTACAGCCTTGAAGTCGTCGGTCGACCAAAGCTGGCGAGGAAGTGATTGTCCATGGGCAACACCAACGGCGATGCGAAGGTCTGACCACAGCTCACGAGCTAATCCGCTAGGGCTAGTCAGGACACGGCAGAGGACGATTGCTTCTTGATCGTGAGTGTCTTCGGTCTCTGTTTTGGTGGTTGGCTGGATCTTCTCCATAAGGCGAGCGATGCCAAGAACGGTCTCGGCTTCTTCTGCACCTACGCCAATGATCTGGTTGCCCTCTGCTTGGAGAAGCCCAAGGTCAACTGCTTGCTGGATGTATTTTGGAAATGGCATAAGCTCAGGGGAGGTAACGGAAGGAGGGGAGGTTTTGGCCTGTCCAGTAAACGGCACGGCCTGATTGATCCGAATATATCAGAATAGTATCCTCTGTCAATCTACCGGACTCCTTGCGCTCGACATAGTCATCTAAGGCGGAGAAGCGGTCTTCTGTGTCAAGCCTTTCAACTTTTGTGTATTCCGGCGAGCCCTTGCTAGCGAACCATTCAATCCACGAACGATCGTCGGCAGCGTTGAACGCGGCGGCCTGACCAGCCTTGGAGTTGCCTAACTTGTAAAGCGTCTCAGTATTTGAGAACTTCTTCTCCGTTGGATCTCCAGAGCCAAATATCCATTCCGGCCTTGCGCTGGTGTTTGCCCAGAAACGATCGTGAGCTTTTGCTCCTGCAAGCACTTGCTTCACGAATTCAGGAGCCTTGCCCTTGAATCCGATGTGCTCCATGTGGCAAAGGATCGCCTCCTCCACTTTGATCGAGATTGGTTTCCGCAGTCTGACGTAGCTGGTCGGTGCGAACTCGTTCCAGATCTCCCTGATTTGCTGGCGCCCGTTCAACTTGGGTTCAGCCTTCTTGGAAGGGGGCTCCCAATCGTCACCAGGAAGCAGTAGGACAATATCGTTACCGTCCCTGACGACAAGCTTTTGGTTTACGAGGTTCTTGAGAAGTCTCCACACGTTTCGTGGAGTCAGGTCAAGACGCTTTGCCAGGTCTGCCGCAGCGCCAAGGTTAGGGGAGTTACCCGAAGCTGGACAGAAGCTTCTCAGGCGCATCCATAGCATCTTGTCCGCCATCGGGATCTCGGCTTCCAGAATGGCGTTTGGAATCTGTGTGAAGTTTCCCGAGCTTTCGGGAGGTTTGATGATCATGCGTGGGGGCTGCAGCTGCTCACATACTACCACAAGTGACAGAATCCGACATGTCGAAATCCGACACTAAACGTCTCCAAATCCGGCACTTTTTGTACCGTAATCCGACACTACATCTATATATAATAGGTTTAATATCTTTACTTCGTAAAGAATAGGGGATTAGGAAGGCTAAAGCCAGAAAATGAACAGCCATGGCTGGACGGAAAAGGAGATTCAAACCACCCTATGGATTCACCATCAATCCGAAGTTCAGGAAGGACTACGAGGAGAACGGACAGGCTCTTGGAAGGCTCTACCTTTGGCACCCGGAGAAAGCGATCAAGGCATGGTCGTTCCTGGCTGGCGTCTTAGGTCCTCGATGGAAGCTGGAGGTGTACCGCTACCACTACGTCCAAGACAATCCGGTCGACTACAAACGCTGGAAGAAGAGCCAGGAAGTGGCTCGTGATCGAAAGAAACGCAGAGGGGGCTAACGCGTCTGTTAGTATGAATGCACCGAGGGACATAACCGCCCAAGGCAACCAGCTCAAAGCTCGAACCTGTGCAGGGGAGACGAGAAACACAACCGAAGGATCTAATTGCCTTAGGTAACACGCTTAAAGCCAGCCACCAGACTGGAAACGATCAAAGTCAGCACTAATAGGTAGCTGGGAGTCATAACCCAGACGACAGCTTCACGGAATTTGACGAACACTGTCTACTAGGCTAGTACTCAATGGTGAAGAACGAACAAACCAGCGGCAAGCGGACTGGCTGAATAAATCCTACCGCGACGATCACTCAAACACTAACTGAGCCGCCAGCAGTTCCTGCACGGGCTGTCCTGGAAACATTATTACGATTCCTATCTGGCTGCACCCAGGTAGGATTTCGTGCTGTTATACTGAATCCTATAAACCTTCCCCGAGGACTCGAACATGGACTTTCCTAATCTCGCAGGCGTCGTCACCCAAGACCTCGTCGAATCAATCGGCACTGGCAAGTACAGCGCCTCCTACGTCAACTGGTCACGCACGCATCAGCTGCTCCGCTCAAACGCTCCTGGCTGGTCAGTAGAGGCCAAGGAAGCTGCAGACGGCG
>WLWG01003077.1_pt1 | contig 11747 bp, 10 predicted proteins | sample 6712871 | NCBI WGS metagenome assembly WLWG01 (sample SAMN12718693, study PRJNA515312) | sponge metagenome | isolation source: marine sponge | host: Mycale hentscheli | place: New Zealand: South Island, Marlborough, Capsize Point | collected 2003-05-01 | reverse complement strand
AAATGCACGCTCTCTTGCAGCACTTGGAAGTCTGAATTCACCATGAGGTATTTTTGCAAAAGGGTCTCCAGTGGAAAAATCAATATGGAAAGTACGATCTCCCGGATATGTACCTCCACCCCCTCTACCCATAAATATTGACCGCGATCCTGGTAACCAGGTAGGCATAGTATTAGAAATAGTATTAGTGGCTTGTCTTTGAGCTCTGTGATAATCAGACATAACAAAGCGTCTAAGCAGCTCTGTGTGCCCCATAAGTCCGCCAACGCTTTCATCATAGAAAGCCCTAGCCATAGAGTTCATATATGCAGGATCAGCCATTTCAGCTGATGCAGGAGAACCGGACTTAAACGGAACATCCCATAAGCCAAACTTATATATACCTGACAGTTCAGTTAACTGTTGTATTGACTTACCGGCCAAGCCTTGTTTTACAGCTGGTTGCGCATTAGAAACACCAGGGTAAGCAGACCTGCCCATAAGCTTACTTACTTCGCCAGGTGTTTCGTAAGCTCTAAGTCTTGAAGTACTTGTTCCCGGATTAGCAATATCTCCTATAAATCTATTTGAAACTTGCTCTATAGCAAATGCAGTGGGATATGGTCTACTATGTCTATGTTTTTGAGCAAGGTACTCTGCGCCTGAAGGTTCAAATAATTCTTTTATTAAAGGCATGTGCTCTACAACAGAACCTACAAATGGAAGATTCTGTATAGGACTTAAAACATTGCCAACTAACTGAGGAACTTTAAAGAAGTTACTTGGCGTAGGTAAAAAGCTTATATTTCTAAAATACTCCGCCTGAGACCCATAAAGAGTTTCAGTATATTTATACTCTCCCTGCATTCTAGCAAACATGCTAGGAGCAAAATATTGTATTCTTCCGCCACCGAATGGTTGCTTACCAAGCATCCAGTATCTTCCGGACCTCATAGGTACCATTTCTTCGCCATAAAGCTTGTCAATGGTTTCTTGTGGTTTATCTGATAGTCCGGGGAAAGGGAGCTCGCCAATTAGGGCAGAAGCCATAGTGGCAAGTAATAAATTGCCTTTTGTCGGTGCCATCTTTAAGGCTATAGCAAACGGAGATATAGTTCTAACAAACTCAGAAGCACTACTCTCTATAGACCCTGGCATAAGGTCTTCCATATACCTTGCTGCAGGAGATAAAGCAGTAAACTCTCTTAGGAATTGCGCAGATATTCTAGCAGCTCCATAAAGATCTAAAAGTAAATTAGATGCTTTATAACCACCTGTTGGTATGCCCGTTAAATAATCAGTATATTTAAGCGCCTCATATCCAACTGCTGTAGCAGCAGCCATGCCATATATTCTAGCAGCATTTTTAACAAACCCAAATGGACCTTCACCTGGCTTAAAGCCAATTCCGACAGTTGCACCTATAAGGTCATTCAGCCTAGTTGTCATAAAGTTTACAACATCTAGGCTTCTATTTATTAAATCATCTTCATAAGCAAAAGACTCTAAAGGAACTACGCCTTTTACAGCAGATGTTCTACCAACAACGGTTATATCTTCGTATTCAGTTACTGCTCTAGTGCCAATATCGGACTCTGAAACTCCTCTAACAGGAGAAACAACAGATGAGGTTTTTCCAGAAGATGGGTCAACTTTTAAATATCTTATTCCTTCATCTTCAATGCCAAAAGCGGCTTTAATTTCTCTACCTACATTTTGAGCATATGTAAAATCTCTGTCATCTTCTCTAGATACTTTTTCAAGTCTTTGGAAAGCCCTTTCAACTATACCTATCCGTTTTCCTGTTTCTTTTGATACACCCCCTACTTCAATGATTTCTTCTGTTAAATCATTAAGCCTTGTTGTTCTGTCATAAAATTTTGTTCCTTCAATTCTTCTTCTTGCTAAATCAATAGTAGCTGTTTTAAGCACAGATTCTTGAGTAGCAAACCTTCTTCCTACGCCAACATCTTCTGATACTGCAGAAACAAATTCTAATAAGTTTCTAAGAAAAGGATTTTTTACTTCAGATGTATCATCTTCTTTTCTTATGTCATCAATTGTTCGAATTCTTTGTGATGCTAGTTGCCCTCTTTTGGCTAAAACAGCTTCACCAAGCTTACTCTTTTTACTAACTCTCATTCGAACAGGTGTTTTTACACCTTCGTCCTCAGTTACGATTTTTCTAAATGCACCAGACTTTTTATCTACCCTATATAATTCTTCTCCAATAACCACTCTTCTTACATTAGGGCTTTTAGAGTATGGGTCTCTAACTACTCCTGAAAATTCACCTCTGCCAAAAAGATGTCTAACAGGTGCACCAAAAATATCCTGTAGAGTAATATTTGCTAAAGGTATTTGAAATTTAGATAGTACAGATTCTGCGCCTTCGGCAAGATAAGAACCACTAAGTATCCTAGTATCTAAAATTTCATCATTATATCGGTCTAAAAATATTCTTCTGTCGATTCGCTGCTTTCCATCTATTAATCCGACAGAATGCGCTTGCCTTAAATCTTTTATCTGTTGTTCACCAAATAAATTAATAATTTTGTCTTTTTGGACATTGTCCGTAGACATTTGAATAATTTTATCAACAGTAAGTTCTTCTACTCCATCAGCATGAGTTGAATAGCCTCTGTGCCAATCAAGCATTTTACGTCTAAATTCACTAATATAATTTCGAAGCTCAGGGTTTAACTGACTTCTGCCTACAGCACTATAAGTATCTTTAGATAAATTTAATTGACCTAGCGTATCTAATGCATTATCAAGATCTTTAAATATTTGTAAATGACCTAGTAAAGGGACATCTTCAGCAATATTAGCTAATCCGCTTAAATCTTGCGAATCTATAGTATCGCCATCTAAAAACTTAGCTGCTCCAGCAGCATAGTTACGATACGTTTTAGAAGCTACTTGTTTGCCGCGATTCATAGCCATTGTAAGACTATTCGCCAGCTCTAAACCAAATCGTCCAAGAGGTCTTTTAGATACTATATTTGCAGCGGAAGCTATTAATGTAAGTGCAGCAGCTTTATTGCTAGTAGAATAATTTTGCCTATATGCCTGCTCTTTTGCAAAAGACTCTTCGTCGTCCCTAGACGCAGCTATACGATCCCTTAAACGCTCAGGGTCTTGTATAAGCTCTCTATGGAACCTGTATTCTCTTGGCTTATCAAAAGAATTTCTTTCTGAAGGCATTTATCTACTCCATAGACTGTGCTGAATTCCATCCATCCGGTACAGATAATGCATTCAATGTGTTAGGCAATTGCCTTCTTATATTTTTTTCTTCAGCTCTTTTAGCAATTCTCATTTGTTTTTCAGCATATTCAGCATCTAAGAAAAGTCTTAAATCAACAGGTTGCTCAAGAGATGTTTCTGCAATAGCAAACAGTTCTGCTATTTTTGTTAACGTCATCGAGTCAAAATCGTCAGGAGTTATGCCATTAAAGTATCTAAATACTACAGCTTGAAGCACAGAATCTAACGAATTGACATTAATTCTTGCTGCAGAAAACGCTTCTGCAATATCTTCGTTAGAAGAAAATCCCGATATTTCTATTATACATTTTGCAAGATGGTCAAAACACATGCATGGAAGGTCAAATAACGCATTTTTTTCTATATCGGACCAGTCTATTTCTGGCCAGATTACGCATGATTTAAGCAGCTCTTCTGTAGGATCACACCCAAGCTCTATATCGCTCTGTAGAAATAAAAATTCCTGACGAGTTAAGGGCCTAATCAATACGTTAGGGCTGATCCTTGACTCGTCAGGCTGACCAGAGAGATCGATTAAAAAGATTTCTTTGTGTTTTCTCCTGAGCTCAGGTATTTTTTGCTTAAGCCTAGGATCCAGAAACACATCTTACACCTTAATAGGAGCAGGTGCGTTCTGGTAACCAGAAATCGCCAATATTGAGTCATGAAGAGTTGTAGCGACTCCTGATGCTCTGCTACGCAAAGAATCTAAGTCAATTTGAGGGTAAATTACACCCTGCACAGCAACAGCTTCTTCGCTCATCATGGAGAGAGTTGCTCTAACGCCCTCTGGATTCGCTGAATCCGCCGCCGCATCAACTTCTTTAGCCATTGCCTCAGCTTGTGTTTGAACAAGATTCCTGTATTCTCTTCTATTTAAGCTTTTAATGATGAACCATTCATCAGCACAGTTAATAACATTTACATTATTAAACTGCTCTTTAGCAGCTTGAATCATAGAAACAAATTCATCGTCCCATTCAAGTTCTTTAGCCTGCTGCCAAGTAACTTCAAGGCCAGGAATTTTGTCTTCCATATTTTTAAAAGTCGGCTCGACTTTTGTTTCAGTAGTTTCTTCCAATTTAGCTCCTTAAGTACTAAACCTTATTTGCAGGCTGTGCTACAGATGTCGTAGACTTAGTAGTATTGTCACGTGCTGCACGCTTATTTGCAACAATTTCTTTTGCAAAAAAGCTATATATTTCATAAATAGGTGAACCAGAAGAAGATACATCTCCTCCTCCTGTAGCAGAAGCAGAGATAACCTGCGATTGCCCAACTATATATGCATCTTTAATAGTGGTTTCTATATGGTCTTCTTTCATAATATCCCCATAAGAAACAAGTATATCAAAAGTATTATTATCTTGATAAGGCTGCGGTTTACCTACAGAAGAGGCAGGCGTTTGAACTGCATTAACACTATTAGCTAATTCAGTTAGCCTTTCATCTCCATAGTTCTTAGCCGCTAAATCAGCTAAAAATTTAACCCTGTCTGCACCATCACGCTCTAAATAATCTAATAGGTGAGGACTAGCGTCATATGTACTAGAATATGAGGTCGGACCCTGCCCCTGAGGGTTAAGTCCTGTTTGTTTAGTAAACTCCTGTATTGCGTTAATCAAGTAATGTGGATGTGTATAGTTTATTACAAGTCTACCCGTAATTATCTTTCTACCTTTAGTTACACTAACATATGTATCATCTGCCCATCCATATAGCGGAGTTTTAGAGTCTCTACAGTCCCAGTCAACCCTAAAAGCATCAGATATTTTGTAACCTGCTATATAAATTCCTACATTGCATGGAGTTTGGTACATGACTTACCTTTCTATGGGCCGGCTGTTGGACTAGTAGGCGATATGTTAAGTCCTGCAGGAATTTTTCCTCCCTGCTGTCCATGAATATGAAGGACTGCTGCATCTGTAATTATGTCTTGAGTACTCTGCTTACCTGCTCTTCTAAGCGCATGAGATCTGTCTTTTTCAATAGATAGCGGGAAGTACTCTTCAGCCACATAGGTAAAAGTAGATTCAGTATATATATCATCTATAGAAAAGGTGGTGCCGAAATTAGTTAAAGTAACTCCGCGTAAAATTGCTTGAGAAACTATGCCTTCTACTTCATTTAATCCTTGAAACACCATGTCAAATTTAGGTATTTGGTCAACAAATATAGTAGGTTCTGACATAGGTTCTCCATCGTCTTTTGACTTATTTGCAAAGTAATTAAGAAACGCATCTCTAAGCCCTGTCGTAAACACCATAGAACCAGCAATAGTTCTAGAGCCCCTTGTATAAGCAACAGGGTTAGTTTCGCCCAATCTTCTTACAGGCATAATACTTCTTGCAGAAGTAACTGTAATTGTTTGTAACCTATCTTCAATTTCAATTGCAGCAATCGTAGAACCTGTTTGTGGAACAGCTATTAAACAGATAATATCTGATCCAGAAAAAGAAACCGGCTGCCCTTTAAACTCGCCCCTTAATGGTGCAGGAATAAAGTTGCTAAGCTGATTTATCTGATCTTTAGTAGACTGTGGTATTAAATCCATGTAAAAATTGGCGGGAAGAAGAATTTTATTTCTTCTCCCCGCCCCTCCTTAGGTTAAATGTTTAAAACTAGGGCTGTGTTGCACCAGACGTACTAATTGTTTTTGCTGCTTGACCTGCGGGATTCATTACACTTTGTGCATGCCAAGGAACAACCTGGGTAGCAACAAAAGTACAGCTTTCATCAGTAGTAATGTCATCAATTGACATTCCGCTGCCAGCATTCATTATTTCAACATTTCTAACCATCATTCTGCAAACATGCCCGTACTCATTAGCTGCAGAAATAGTAATGTCAAACGGAGGAAGCTGGTCATGATATTCTGCTTTTGCTGGCTGAACACCAAGCTCGCCTCTAACATCGTTAGCAGTAGTAGCGGCCGGGTCTACGACTCCATTCTGTGCAGTATTTGTAAGAGCACTTGTTGTTTGCGGAGCAGCTGAGCCATTTATGGATTGAGGAGTTTGGTTATGGCGAGAAAGATCGTGCTCTTTTAAGTAAAACGCATCTGTACTTGCTTCATTTCCTGAAATACTAAGTAATGCAGATCTATCAAAAACCAAAAAGATCAAAGACCCTGCAATGCCGCGCTTACCTCTAGAAAAAGACCTTGGGTTAGCAGAACCCATAGTGTACAGAGGAGCTTTTTCTCTAGTAACGGTGTAAGAAACACCCTGGACTTCTCCAACAGTAGTGCTGCCAAACGTGACAATCATGTCTACACCACTAAAGGAGTTGTAAGTTTGCGTTACGGATGAATTTGTTGCCATTATCCTAACCCTTCACCTTTGCTAAGAGAAACAGTTGTATTAATAGTAACAAGCTCAAATGCCGGTATCATGCTAAGGTCAATGCTAACCTCGCCAAGAACTTGCTGGTCAGGACTAGAGCTTAAAGCGAAATCAAAAGCTCTAATTGCGCCTCTTCTAACAGCTTTTTGCAGATTAGTATCAATTGCACTTTCTAAAGCCGCAAGGAAAGGTCCACTAATTGGCTTACCAATAAATGCCTCTCCAGCATCCCTGACAACTTCTGCCATTGCCTGTGTAGTTCTGGTGGTAGTTATTCTAACAAAGTCAGATCTTGATCTAGATCCAGCGTTAAACGCACCAGTAATTCCAGAAGTTACCACGTAGCCTGCAGGCTTATTTATCATGGACACAATTCTGTGTCTTAAGAGATCCTTTGCCTGTTTAGCACTAATTGATCTAAGCTGACTAATGCTGTTAACTGCAGTATTAGTAGTACCAATGTAAGGCGCAGTATTAGCCAAAAGACCTGCGAATCCAGCAGCACCATTACTATTAACGTAAGTTAAAGTGCTTGCACCTTTAAGTGCAGCAAATTTAGTAGCCTCCGAACCAAATGCTCTAGAGACTCCTCCAACAACACTTATGTACGCACCTGCATCAACTTTGTTGCCATCAGTATCTGTTGCAGAAGATCCGTCAATGTCTTTTGCTTGGAATTCAGATATATAAGTACTGTTAGGCAAAGTAATATCTGATCCCTGGACAGAGCCATGAAGGTAAGTATTCCACTTAGCATACAGCGCTGCTTGCACATCCGGGTAACTTCCAGTAGCGCTACTGCTAGTGCCATTAAAAATGCCCGTGTTACCGGTTTCTTGCGTAAGATAGTTAACGTATTCTTTAACTAATGCAAGACTGGGAACATCAAAGTATGCACCTTCAGCTCCACTAAACGAGGTAACAGAAGTGGCGCTGTTTTCTTGCCACATAAGCTGTTTTGCAACTTTAGCAATAGGAGTAACTCCAATAACACCAAAAGCGCTATTGGACTCTTTAGTCTGCTGGTAGCAGAAATCTGCTAGCTGCTTAGCAAAGTTTTTATCGTCAGCGTGATCAACAAGATCTGTATGTTTTAAAGCACTAAATCCACTAACTGTTGCAAAACCATCAGCATAAGCAGATGCTAAGTAAACAACATCAACATCGTGATTTAACAAATTGTCATAGGTAGTTTCAAGCTCACCATGTAAGGCATCTACGTAAGTACTATTAATAACACCTTCGTAGGGGGTATTTCTACCTGTAGCAGAAACAACAACTTCTATGTTTGATGCGCCGCCTCCAAGAACTTCCTCGATTGCAAGAGTAAGCTCAGAGGGCGTACCGTCATCGTTTCTAAGATTGCGCATTGCAACACCCATATTTTGGATTTGCAAAGGCTCATTAATTGGTACAGTTCCAGCTGCATGGTTAAAGCCACCAATGATGGTGACTTTTGGTCCAAGATCAGGCGGAGCAATCCTTAATCCAAAATCATTAATAGTAACATCTACTTTTGGTAAATTGTCACTATTCCCAAGAGGACTAACCATTTTCTGTCACCTCACTAACCGGTATCGGTAAATCTCTGGTCTATTTGACTATAGTCACCGTATTTGTAGTTTCCGCTTGCATCATGAAAAATGTCGTAAATGCTAGCAAACCTATCACCAAAAGATCCAAGTAATCCATCTTCTCCGGGATTTTTCCCAGTTGGCGGAGTAACAGCCATTGGATCCCAGGCAATTCTATTATTAATACTTATACTGGTAACGTTATGTATTACCTCTATTGTATGCTCTTCGGTTCTAAAATACCACTCCACTGGGTAACCAACTATATCATCACGCCATGTAGAAATGTTTTCGTCGGCTCTTCTTTGCCAGTACAACATCTCTTGGATGCCGTTCTTTTTAATTATCCATGCATATTTATATAAAAAATCATTAAACCAAGATATAAGCCGCTCAGCACCAAAATTAGTCTTATCATAACAAGTAAATCTTAATATATTGTCATACCATTGTCCACGTACCTGTATGGAGTAGTTTAATGGGTCATCAGGATGCTTATATGTTTCTCTAACTCTAGGCTTAGCTTCTTTCATCATATCAAAAGGTCTTTTGCCGACAGTTCCTGGCTCTTGCCTGCGCATTTCTACTACAACTGTAGGTACAAAAGGCTCAGCCTGATTGATGCCTCTGTCTCCAGAGCTATCTTCTATTGAGTTTGCTGGGGAAAGGGGGAATGCATGATAAAAATCAACTAGTCTTTTTTCTGAAGACCCTACCCCATCTGCATTAACATACTTGAGTTTTTCGCCTTCTTTAGGACCATTAGTACCAGTTTCTAATAGCACAGATCCATAGAACCTATTATCTCTAGTTCTAGGAACATATTTAACAGTATATACTTCATCAGTATCTAAATTACGTATCTTATCTCCTATTTTTGGCTCAACAATCATAAATGGAAATGCTAATAAAAATGGATTTTTTGTAGATGGTACAAAATACATCTGATATTTTTCTAGCAAAACAGATATCATGTCATATAAGTCTTGTATATTTGCTGATCTATCGGCTTTTAATCTATTAGACCTTAAAAATGAATCTTTATCTGATGTGCCAAATATTATATTTTGTGCAATAGGAGAAGTATTAAAATACCTAAGAGTAAGATCATCGAAGTCCTCTAAAATTGGGTCACCTAAGTTGTCTTCTCTAGTCGACATTCCATACACTCTTTTCACAAAGACACTTGTAGTAAATTATTTTTCCGTCATATTCGCGCATTTCATACACATCTTTAATATTGTAATAATTTATAGCTTTAAACGGCTTTACTGGCTCTCTTGTTGCAGGATCTAATTCAAGCTCAACAATCCAGTCAAGAGTACTAGGGTCTAAACTGTGTCTAAGGTAAAAAATAAATGATGCAGGTGTAGCTACTCCCAAAGGAGTAGTTAATTCATCTTTAGGGCCAAAAGCAGACTTTCTAGATAAAGTAAGATTATCTGTATATGTATGCCCGCTTGTTGTAGTGTTAGACATTCTAGAATCAGCTTCTGCACTAGAATCAACTACGTTTTGATCTCTAGGATTAAGTATGACCTTACGTAACGACACCCAATGGCCGTTTTCTTTTATCATTTTTTCAAACTCAAGTCTTAAGTTCATTGTCATTGCTGACCCCAGATTCCATCTGATGGATGTATATCAGTTATTGTATCAGATGCAGGTCCAGACACATCTGGGTCAGATGCTGAAACAACTCTTCTTTTATCAAATGCTGGGCCCTGAGAAACCGAGTTCTTAACTCTTGGTGCAACTCTTATAATTACTGCAAGAACTGCTAATGCTTCTGCAATACCTGTAACATCTGCTATTTTATCTGCAGTTGAGCCCAATGAAGCCTGAGATATTGCCTCACCTGCAGATTCTGCAACAACAAAATTGCCTTCAACAAAGCTTGCTGTAATATCTGCTACACCAATAGACTCTGAAGCAACCTCTATTATTCCAACTATATCTAACTCACATATTGATTCTGCAGCACTTTCAACAGTCGCAGTCAATCCAATAGCACGCTCGCTATTACCGTCAGAAAACGCAAAGCCTTCAGAGACTGTAGTTACATCAAGCTCAGCAGAAGCAACAGCATTGGCGCTAGACTCAGCAGCAGAAACTACATCTGCTATAACAGCAGTTTTTAATACAATGAGAGCCTCTGATATTGCTTCGCCGGAAACAGCATCCTCTAATAGTTCTTGTTCTCCTACAGTACTTTGAGATTCACTTATTCCTTGTATTTCAGAAGTAAACTGAAGTATTCTTTCTGCGGCAACAGTTGACTCAGAAGTACTTTCAATAGACCCAGAAACTTCAATAAAATCTTTTGTTGCAGAAACATCTGTTTCTGTAACACCGACTATTTCTGAAGTTACTCCATATTGAACGACTATAATTCCAGAAGACTCAGCTTTACAATCCGAATCGCCAACAGTATCTATCGTTGTTCTGGTCGTAAGGAATGCGGTAGCTATGCTTTCGCCTATAGATTCGGCTTTAACTACATAAGTTGCTTCGCTTTCAGAAGTTGTTATTGCGTCTGAGTCAGATTCAGCAACAACACTGCGTTGTAAAACAAAGCTGCCAAAAGATATAGACTCTGAATTTACCTCTACTACTACGCTAGATATTTTTACGATAGTCGATAGCGTTTCAGATACGCCAATTAATTCGCTAGTAAAATCATATCCTACAGAAATAGCAGACTCAGTAACTGCCTGAGATTCTATTTCTGCACTAGAAGGTATAAACCCTATAATTGCCTGACTTGCTTCACTTAATGCAAAGGACTCAGATTCTGCATCAATACTAAGCTGTGCAATAGCCTTGCTTTCAGATTCTGATACAGAAACTATATCTGAAATAAAGTTCCTATTTAATACAATATTCGAAGTAGACTCAGATTGCCCTAATAATTCGTTACTAAATGCAAACTCTAGTCTAACTACTGCTTCAGAAGAAGCTTCTCCAATTACTTCTGAATCGCCTTTTATGGAAAGCGCTGCATTTGCAGAAGATATTTCTTCTCCGCCAATTTCTCCAACAAGTGAGTATATCGCTACAGAAGAAGACTCAGATGTAGCTAAAGATTCTACATTAGAAGATGCAGCTACCTGATTAACTAAAATAGACTCAGACTCAGAATCTCCAATAATAATTAATATATTATGACTAGATATAACTATGCTGGATTCAGATACAGCGGAGCTTTCTACTTCTGCCTGTACTGTATCTATTTCTCCTACTATTGCATTAGATATTGCCAGTGATTCAATTTCAGCAACAACACTTACCCTATTGGTAAGTAATGCACTAGAAATTGCTCGACCTTCAATATCAGAAATTATAGATACTACATTAACTGCAATACTTTCTGATGTAGCCAGACCTGCAGACTCAGAGATACTAAATATTGCAACTGAAATTTGCGCATCAGAAATAGATTCGTTTTCAACAGTAGAAGAAAACTGGGGTTCATATTCATATATTAAATTAAACGACGTTATAGATAACTTTATGGTAGCTTACGTTGGCGATGGTAAGCTAGTAAATAAAGTAAAGAAAAGTGATGTGCTATTCTTTG
>WLWG01003076.1_pt1 | contig 11751 bp, 10 predicted proteins | sample 6712871 | NCBI WGS metagenome assembly WLWG01 (sample SAMN12718693, study PRJNA515312) | sponge metagenome | isolation source: marine sponge | host: Mycale hentscheli | place: New Zealand: South Island, Marlborough, Capsize Point | collected 2003-05-01 | reverse complement strand
GCCTAAAGGAGAATTACCATGGCTGAACAAACTTATCCCGGTACAGTTGGCGGCGGTTCTATCGTCAACAAAACAGCGGCAGATACTTTCATTCCAGAAATTTGGAGTGATGAGGTAATTGCTGCCTATCAAAAGAACCTCAAGATGGCTCCCCTCGTCAAGCGTATGGCTATGACAGGCAAGAAGGGAGACCTGATTCACGTACCTAAGCCCATCCGTGGCGAAGCTAACGCTAAAGTAGCTGACACTGCGGTTACGATTCAGGCTAACGTAGAGCAGGAACTCACGATTGCTGTGGACCGTCACTTTGAGTACTCGCGTCTGATTGAGGACATCGTAGAAGTACAGGCTCTGACCACTCTACGACAGTTCTACACAGAAGACGCTGGTTATCAGTTGGCTGTCCAAGTAGACACCGACCTCATTAACTGTGCCACTGGTTTCGGAGACGGTACTCGTACTGTATCCCCAGCGGCTGCTGATTGGGTCAACTCTGCTAGCTGGATGTTCGATGCTGACACTGTCGTGCCTTTTACGGCTGGCGGTACTGCTCTAGCGTTCAACGACGAAGGCTTCCGTGAGGCTATCAAGATCCTCGACGATGCTGACGTACCTATGGACAACCGTGCGTTGGTAATCCCACCTGCGGCTCGTCGTGACATCATGGGTATTGACCGTTACGTGTCCTCTGACTTTGTCGGTGGTCGTGGTGTCGAGTCAGGCCTCATCGGTAACCTCTACGGTGTAGATGTGTACGTATCATCTAACTGCCCCACTATGGACACTGGTGTACGTGGTTGCTTGTTCTTCCACAAAGACGCTGTTGTTCTCGCTGAGCAGATGGCTGTACGTTCGCAGACTCAATACAAACAGGAATATTTGAGTACTCTGTACACCGCAGACACTTTGTACGGCATTGAAACATACCGTCCAGAAGCGGGTTTGATCTTAGGCGTAGCCGCTTAAGTAGTTCTGAGGGGAAAGCTGCCCACACAGTTAGTACCCTCATTTTATCCTTGTGGGAGGATTTATGAAGACTTGCAGTACATGTAAAGAAACCAAAGACTACACACAATTTTATAAGCAGCCAAGAAACAAAGACGGCTACTTTGGACAATGTAAGTTTTGTGTTAACGAGAAGCGCAAAGAACGAAGTGAAAAAATAAACACAAAACAAAGAGAGTACTACAGAAAAAACAAACAGTACTATATTACCAAAGGCCACTTAAGAGCCAAGGGCGTCAAGCAGGCTAAACCTAAATGGCTTACTGAAGAGCACTTGTTTATGATCGCAGAGATTTACGAACTACGAGACCTGCGTTCAGAGCTAACTGGCGTAGTTCATCACGTTGACCATATAGTTCCCCTCCGTGGACAAAACTGTTGTGGCCTGCACGTTCCTTGGAATTTACAGGTTATACCTGCTCAAGACAATCTTAAGAAGTCTAACAGCTTAGGAGGGTACTAAAATTCCTATTTATCGCGGTGAAGGTGGCTCTGGCACAGGCTCCTCTGGTAAACCCGGAGGCGGGACTGGAGGTGGAGGTAGTACTGACACTGTAACCACCCGAGACGTACTTCTGACAAACCCCCAGAGGGCGACATTGGTCACTCAGGAGGACGCTAACCAGTACTTTGCTGACTCAATTGACGATTTAAACAATTCATCAGGAGGCGGTGGAACCGCGTCTGACTACGAGCACTGGAAACTACAGGCTAATTACGGAGCCCCCTATGAGGTGGTATCAAAAGGATCAGTAAATTTTGAAGGGTCAAACGGAATTGATGTTTCAAGACAAGGCGACACAGTTATAATTGACGGCTCTAGTTTAGGAGGGAACGCTTCAGACAACTACCAGTACTGGCAGTACAAAGTAGACGGCTTTAATACTTCTAGCGTACAGTCGACTCAGTTTGTAGACTTCCAGTCAGGAAGCGGCATAAGCATAACAAAGAAAGGTGCTGGTATCGAAATATCTGCCACAGGGTCCGGAGGAGGAAACTCTGGTACTGTAGAATGGGCAGACGTTCAGAATAAACCTAAAGAGATTCTCGATTTAACCGGAGAGAACATGAACAATGAAGCGCTTGTATCAGGCGGGAGTTTTTAACTAAGGAGTCCACTAATGGCTACTAAGATTTACATTAAGCACGGCACAAGCGCACCGTCAGACGCAGATATTGCAGGCCCCGGTGAACTAGCTATTGACGTAAATAACAAACTGATCTATACCAAGGACCTGCTCAACAACGTAATTATGTTGGGTGCAGACGTCTCTGGATCAACTATTGACTGGAGCCAGCTTGACAACGTTCCTACGGAATTTCCCCCAGAGGATCACTACCACGGTTACACCCAAGTAACTGCGTCAGGAAACGATGCTGACCCACAGACTCTCCAGAAGGAGATCGCGGATATTCTTACCGCTATCGCTGACATTGAGTCAGAGATTGGCGCACTACAGGGGCAGTTGACCTTTGGTGGTACTGTGGACATGTCTACAGACCAGATCACTTCTGTTACTGATGCTGGTGATGACAAGGGCTTCAGTGTAGGCGCAATTCCCACACCCCCACCCGCCGGATCAGAGAACATCTACTTCATCTGTGAGAAGGCTGGCACCTTTGATGGCGGTACTTATAACTCTGGTGACTGGCTAGTATCTGAAGGTGGCTCTGCTGGGTGGACTGGCGTACACTTTGACGCCACGGTATCAGTGGACTGGAATCAGGTTGGCAACAAGCCTACTGAATTCAAACCAGAGCCCCACTTTCATTCGATTTCAGACGTAACTAACCTTCAGGACGCCTTGGATGACAAGACAGACGCAGGCCACACGCACGAGATTGACGATGTAACAGGCCTTAAGAGTGCTCTGGACGACAAGGCATCCGTAGACACTATTATCTGCGGAACTTACTAAGGTACACGGAGGTTGTCATAAATGGCTACTACTATTATTACAAAACACTCAGCAACCGCTAAGGACCCACAGCCAAGTCAGCTTGAGCGTGGCGAACTAGCGATTGACCTTGAGCGTAAGAACATATACACCAAGGACGCCTCCGACGCAGTTGTACAACTAGCGGAGTCACAGTGGAAAGACAACGGAAATGACATCTATTACGACGATGGCAATGTTGGTATTGGTACTGATAATCCTATAAGTCAGTCTGGATTTGGATCGCCTTTATTGGAAGTAAGCGGCTCCTCTGGCGGTAGTATATTGTCAACCAACAGCACCACCGGACTTGAGGCCACTTTTACTGCTTTCTCTACAGGCATTAACATTGCGGCGTCAGGATCGGCAGACGCATCTACTGGTAACAACATAGTGTTTAGAACGGGAGACGTTAATAGTAATTACAACTCGTATGAGCGTATGCGTATTGACGCCAATGGCAACGTTCGTATTGGATACAACCCTGCTTCAGGGCCGTTTGCAAAACTCGATATATTTGGGTCTGGTAGCCAAAATATATACATGATCACCACTGATGGTACGGCAACTCCTAATAACATTGTCAGCCATTATGGATCGGGCGCCGACTACTCTGACCTCAACTTTAGGGGTAGACAATTTAGGTTTGACGCTGGGTTAGCCTTATATCCAGCGAGTGGGCCGGTTGTCATCGACGCCAGTGGCAATGTTGGTATTGGTACGGATAATCCAGAGTCTACTCTGACAGTAAAACCGCAGTCTTCGGCGGTCGGTACGCACGAAAATCAATGCTGGTTATACTCTACCGAGTCAGGCGATGAGTTTGATTTAAAACTAAAGCAAGTAGTTGCCTCTAATATAGTTAAGTACACGTTTGACCTACGCAATTCAGGAACCTCGTACAACAACAACCTTGTTCTTGACCGTGGTCGCGTGGGCATCGGGGGAGACCCCGGAACCCGTACTGCTGGTGAGTACCTAGAGCAGGCCAAGACACAGCTAGAAGGCTGGAAGGCTGAGGTTAAGAAGCGCACAGCAGAGCAACCAGAGGCCAGCACCCAAGAGATTACCCTTGAGGTCACTGACGGTGACTTCGGTGTCATGCCTCCGGCTGAGGCGTTAGCTGAGAAGATGGCTGAGAGGGCTATTGGTGGTGGTGACGCTAAGTTGCAGGTTGCTGGGGATGGTTACTTCACCGGCACGGTAGAAGCCGCTCAGTTCACCCGAAACGGCAACCCTGTTCCAACTACCCTCGACCTAATCGAAACCCTAGCCACCCTACGCAACGCCACTAAAGACGAAGATACGCTAGAAGGTCTTAGGGACGCCCTTGGTGACGCTATAGGCGGTCTAATCCAGAAGTTTGAAGCAATCCAAGCCTAGGTAATCTGATGGATAAATCATCGTGAAACATATATTAATCTTGTTGTTGCTGCTTTCTGGATGTGCAAGCGTTAAAGAAGAAACGCTGGTGTGTATAGGATTCTGCGCCCACAGCACAGTAGAAACTAAAGCAAAGGAAGCAGACACACTAAAGGTACATAAGGATGGTTGACACAGTTCAAACAACTCCTCCAGATAGAAATTTATTAGCTATTGACGTACTAATAGAAAAATGGAGAGCCGGTTTTGATCCTTATGGTCCCTCTGGAACATCCAACCAAGAATTTAAAACACTAGACGCTTATCTTAGAAGTATTTTTGGTGATCTTCCAGAAGGTGCTGTTGATTGGGACACAGGCGACTTAAACGGTGACGGAGTAAACGAGCTTTACGCTGTAGATGCTAACGGTAATCCACATACTGTTTACGGGTACGATGACAATAACGAAGTTGAGTCAACAGTCTACTCCGACTACCTCAGAGACACTATTTACAGCGGTACTGCACCGCAGACTTGGGAAGACGTAGAAAGAATACTTAGGGCAGAGGGGTACTCTGATTCTGAAATTGCGTCGGCAGAAGGAAGTCTGTATAAAACAAAAGAGTATTCTGAGTGGCTAGAGGATTCAAAAAATAAAGGGAAGGTCTTTTATGGCATAAAATATTGCCACGAATTAAAAGAAGTCAATGAATATGATGACGACTGTCAGACTCGTGGAAGCATTAACCTTGGTTATATACTAGGAGAATTTGGGTACAAAGACGCTGGGTGGTGGGACGCAAGACCTACTACGGGAACAGGGTGTACAACCAGCGAAGGCACTGCTGGAAAAACTAATCCTGACGGAACCTGCAGGGAAGACCCAAACCAATTACCCGGAGCAAGTTGTCCTGATGGGCCACACGGATCCACTGGTGTACTAGACGACGACGGGAATTGTACGTTTGTTGAAGGCAATTCTTGCGACCCACCAAAAAATCCTAGTGGTTATGGAAAAATAAACGCTAAGGGCGACTGTGTTGAAACCGCAGACCCTCCAGACTGCACAGTTGTTACTCAAGAAAACGCTGAAGAGTGTGGCTACGAGATAACAAGCGATGGTCAGTTAATCCCTAAAGACTTAGATGACCCTAACTTACCTAACTATACTCCTTGTGGCGGTAACATATTTGTAGAGGAAGGCACTGAGTGTCCTGACGTTGGTGGTGTTACAGACTGTACTTTGAAAGAAAACAAAAATCGTCCGGAGTGTCAAACAGACCCAGATGACGAGTTTCAAGGACTCTACGACGAGTTTGGTAAGCCTATCGTAGACAAGTTTAAAGGACTCTACGATAAGATCAAGAACAAGTGGGACAAGTGTACTGACCCGGCTAACGCTGTTGAGTGCGTTGGTGAGCTAATAAGAACTATTCTTCCGGGACTTAGTGAGCCGTGTAAAGCAGGAGAAGAACCCGGAGACACTTGGGTTCGAGACTGTGTAACCGTTGGTATGATTATACCCATCCCCGGCATAGATTTTCCTCTTCCGGGAGGCATGAGCGCAAACGCTACAATAGGTGAAATTGAAGACGCTCTTAAGGACTCTGGTAAATCTTTTGAAGATTTTCTTGAAGATCCAATAGGAACAATACAGGGTGTGTTTGGTAACGTCTGGGACAAAATTAAGGACATCTGGAACTCAGCAGAAGACAAAACTTGGGGCAACTTAATAAAGATACTTACAGATGCTGGCTTTGGTGCTATCGTAGGAATCTTAGGCGACAGAATACTAGACGAAATTGTAATAGACTCAGGCAACCCGTTTTTACCCTTTACACCCGTAAGTTGTGAACAGGCTGATTACTACGAAAAAAATGCAGACCAATGTTTTGAAGCAGGATACGTAGACTGTACTGACAGTGAAAACTCAAGTGGTCAAGAAACAACAGGCGGCATAATTCAAGGAACACTTGACGATTGTCCTGTAATACAAGATCCTCAGTGTCAAGACACAGGAAGTTATGATGATAATCCTAACAGTCCTACTTTTGGTAAGTGTGTTTGCCCCGAAGGTTCTAAGTATGAAACAGAAGATTTTGAAGAAGGCTGTGGTGGAATAGTTGACACAGAAGTGGACTGTACTCTGGAAGAAAACAAAGATCTACCAGAGTGTAAAATAGATTGTACTCTGGAAGAAAACAAAGATCTACCAGAGTGTAAAGAAGAAATAGATTGTACTTTGGAAGAAAACAAAGATCTACCAGCGTGTAAAGAAGAAATAGATTGTACTTTGGAAGAAAACAAAGATCTACCAGCGTGTAAAGAAGAAGTTACACCACCCGGAGACTTGTGCGGTGAAGGTACTGAGTTAAACGGACAACCACCTGAGTACGACTTTAACGACTTAGAGAAAAACGGAAGCTACACGTTTGGAGGCAATCAGTACACATACGATCCTTGTAATCCGTCTCAAGGGCCAACATTGGTAACTAGTGACACCAACGATGATGGCGGTGGTGAAGACCCACTAGATTGTGCTGAGATAACAGACGAAAACGCAGCGAGATGTAAGAAAGAGAAGTGTCCTGATGGTACTTTTGTAGACGAAGGAGCATCCTGCGGCTCAGTAACAAACCCGTGTGACGACCCAGTATACGCCTCAGAGAATGAGGACGAATGTGGTACTAATGGTGGCTTTGTTGTAGACTGTAGCGAACCAAGACCCATAGGAACAGTTACTTTTGATTTAATAGAACAGCAACGTGCGTGGGATCTTAAGTGTGGCGATGGTGGCGGTGGTGGCAACGGTGGAGGTGGAGATCCTGAGGTTTGTGACAACGGTGCTACGGTTGAAAGCGGATGTCAAACATGTGAAGATGGAACACCAGTAGACAGCTACGAAGATGGTAAGTGCCCAGCACCTGTTGTGCCTCCTACTACTACACCTCCTCCTGTACCTCCTCCTGTACCTCCTCCCGGAGGCGGTGGTGGCGGTGGTGGCGGTGGAGGTTTTACAGCAGAAGCGCCAGAAATCTCCATGGGAATAGAAGGCGATCCTGAGCTTTTAAAAGCTAGAAAGTTTCCAATTACAGATTATTTAGCAGGACTCTTTACTGGCACTGGAGGCGGTAGAGTATGACATATTTAAATTTAGTAAACAACACGCTACGCCGGTTACGTGAAAACGAAGTATCTAGTGTTAACGATAATAGCTACAGTAAAATGGTAGGTGACTTTGTAAACGACGCTAAGGCTATGGTCGAGGACGCTTGGGATTGGTCAGCACTCAGGACCACCTTGACCCTAGAGACCACTACAGACATCTTTAACTACATCATGACTGGCGCAGGGAACTCCTTTAAGGTCCTACACGCCTACAACGACACTGATAACTGGGACATGGAGTACAGAACGCCCATCTGGTTTGACCATCGTTACATGATGCAGGAGCCTGTCTCTGGTCCCCCTAGGTACTACACGTTTAACGGTGTAGACGACAACGGCGACACTCAGATTGATGTGTACCCCAAGCCTTCTGAGGACAAGACTATCCTGCGGTTCAACGTGCTTAACCGTGGTGAGATCGTAGACGGCGCAGGGACGGTCTTGAGACCTAAGATGCTGGTGAACGACACGGATCGGTTAATCATTCCGTATCTCCCCGTGCTTCATCTTTCGGTGGCTCTGTTGGCCCGTGAGCGTGGTGAGACAGGCGGTACGTCTACTGTAGAGTACTTTGCTGTTGCTGATAAGTCTTTGGGTGACGCTATCGCTCTGGACGCACAGAAGCACCCAGAAGAAACCATTTGGTACACTCCTTAAGGAGACTAGTGCATGTCACAACCACTACAAAGTATCAACTTAGTTGCTCCGGGTTTCAAAGGAGTCAACACAGAAGACTCCCCAATTACACAGGACTTCTCTTTTGCAGACGTTGCTGACAATGCTGTTATCGACATGCGTGGACGCATAGCAGCACGTAAGGGTGTGCGACTGCTTACTACAGACAAGACGCCTCTTGGGGATAGCTACGCCAACAAGATTCATCACTTTTACGATGACGCAGGTAACGAGGAAGTTTTTGTCACGGGCAACAACGAAATCTTAAAGGTCACTACGACTACTGACCCTGACGATACGCTTGTGGACATTACCCCGGCAGGGTACACAGTTACTGGCAACAACTGGAAGATCGTAAACTTCAACGATAAGGCGTACTTCTTCCAGAGAGGCCTAGAGCCACTCGTGTACGACGATGCTACGGGCCTCAGGACGTTCAGTGACGTAACAGGGAACACTACGGCCTCTGAGTTGTACTGTAACGAGGCTTTATCGGCTTACGGTAGGCTGTTTGTGGTAGACAGCGGCACTAACACCCAGATTGTCTACTGGTCAGACCTCTTGGTAGGCACAGACTTCACAGGCGGTTCCAGTGGATCTATAGATGTATCTAAGGCTTGGCCTGACGGGTACGACGAAGTTAGGGCTTTAGCGGCGCACAACGACAAGCTGATTATCTTTGGTAAGCACAGCATACTCGTATACGGTAACGCCTTTAGTCCTGCTCTGATGGCCCTAGAGGACACCATTTCTGGGGTAGGGTGTATCTGTAGAAACTCTATACAGGGCATAGGTACTGACGTACTGTTTATGTCTAACGACGGCCTCAGGAGCTTTGGTAGAACGATACAGGAAAAGTCACTACCTATTTCCGACTTGAGTCTTAACGTAAAGACTGAGTTGATTGCATCAATAGACAACCGAACCTGTCAGACGGCATCTGTGTACAGCCCTGAGAACTCTTTCTACTTAATTACGTTCCCAGACCAAGAGGTGACTTACTGCTTTGACCTAAAGGGTCGGCTAGAGAACAACGCCTATAGAGTCACCAGATGGACAGGAGCGCCGTTTAAGTCTTACGAGAGAAAGAACACGGATGGTACGCTTCTCGTAGGTACTTTTGATGGTCTTGGGGAGTACGATGGGTACACTGACCAGTTTAACGCCTCAGGGACCATCACTCCCGGCAGTTACATCTTTAGGTACTACAGCCCCGGATTAACCTTTGGTGATCCGTCGAAGCTGAAGTTCCTCAAGAAACTGCGGCCCACGCTGGTAGGCGGTAACAGTGCTACAGTGTTTGTTAAGTGGGCGTATGACTTTGGCACGTCTTATACCACATCAGAGTTTACGGTAGGTAACCAGATTCCTTTCTACTACAACACCCCTGCCGCAGAGTACACTGTTGCTGAGTTCACTGGAGGCTCCACGGTAAGTAGACCTCCTATAAACACCAACGGAAGTGGTTCAGTAATTACAATTGGTCTTGAGTCAGAAATAAACGGTTTTGCTTTATCTCTCCAAGAAATTAACGTATTAGCACTAATGGGTAAAACACTATGAGCAACTATACAAAGACAACTAATTTTGCTGCTAAGGATAGTTTGCCTTCTGGAGATGCTGGCAAGATTATCCGAGGCACTGAATTTAACACGGAGTTTGACGCTATTGTAACTGCGGTTGCAACTAAAGCTGACTTAGCTTCACCTACGTTTACAGGTACTGTTACTATACCTAACTTGACGCTTACGGGTACTCTGTCTACAGGTAGGATTGATGGAGGGAATTACTGATGTCTATTGGTAGTCTTTTTGGTGGATACATCAGCAATATTGCTAGTGGTTTATATGGCGAGCTTCCTCCCGAAGTAACAGCCGCTTTTAACGCTGCTACACTTCCCGAAGCAACAGCACCTGATGTCACGTTTCAGCCTTTTACGGTTACGTCTGGTGGCATAGGTTCAGTAACAGGCGGTCCTTCTGGAACTACGTACAACCTCAGCCCTCAACAGCAAGAAATTAGTAACATTCTAATGAATGAGGCGCAGTTTCGCTTAGGTGGAGATCCTAGAGGTACGCTAGAGTCTCAGTTTGCTGGCTTAGACGTTATGGGCTTAGGCCAACAAATGATAGGCACATCTCCTTTTGGTCTATCTCAGCAGCAACAGGCAGCACAGCAAGCGTTTGGCTTAGGTGGTCAGTTCATGGGTGCTGCTGGACAACAACCGGCAGACCTTAATCTTCTGCGTGGGCAATTTGCAGGACAAGTGGGTGGTCAGTTAGGACAACAACCTAGTCCAGCCATAGGTCAGTTTGGACAACAAGCGTTAGGCATGGGTGCTGCTGGATTAGGTACACAGGCTCCGTCTGATGTAGAAGCACTAAGGAGGCAGTACTCAGGCCTCGCAGGGCAAGCAGCGAGCGATGTGCTTACTCCTACGGCTGCGCGTGAAGCTAGTGTATTTGAGCGTATAAGAGCCACACAACGTCCTGAAGAAGAACGACAGCGGTTACAGTTAGAAGAGCGCTTGGCTCAACAGGGACGCTTAGGTGTGCGTACATCTATGTTTGGCGGTACTCCAGAGCAGCTTGCGTTGTCTAAGGCACAGGAGGAAGCACAAGATAGAGCCTCACTAGTGGCTATGCAGCAAGCACAGGCAGAGCGTCAGCAGGCTCTGGGTACAGCACAGACTCTAGGTGGCATGTTTGGTCAACAGGCAGGACTCTCTAGTCAGCTTCAGTCAGCAGCACAACAAAGGGCTGCACAGTTGTCACAACTTGGACTCAGTGCACAGCAGGTTGAATCTCAGTTGCAGTCTGAGGGTCTAGGCAGAGCAACCACATCAGCACAACAGGCAGGTCAGTTGGCACAGCTTGCTGGTGGACTACAGGCACAACAGGCTGGCTTAGGGCAGCAGTACGCCAGCTTAGGTTCTGGTTTAGCGTCACAAAGACAGGCGCTTGATGCTGCTAGACAACAGCAGATGCTACAGGCGCTAACAGGAGGCCAAGGACTTCTCGCTGGTGGTCAAGGTCTGGCTGGTGCAGAACAACAGCTTGGAATACAGGCGCTGCAAGCAGGGTACGCACCTCAGGCAGCACTTTTGTCAGCCTTGTCACCTGCGTTGAACATTGCGTCTATGTCTGATGTAGCACGTAGACAGCAAGGTGAGTTTGGATTAGAAACTCAGATGGCTAATATTAACGCAGAACTCGCTAGAAGATCAGGACTCGCTGGTTTGTACGGCGGCATGTTTAGTGGTGCTATGGGTCTAGGCGGTTCGCTGATGTCCGGCACTTTTGACCTCCTTGGTGATATAATTTAACAGAGGACAACAAAAATGGCTATAGATGGACGAGTCCTAGCTTCAGCAGGAATAAACGTAGGGCAACAAATAGGAAGAGCCACAGAGCAGTTTGGTCAAAACGTCGGTGGCATGTTGACTGATGTTGGTAGAGGTTTTTCTGAGCGCAGGTCTGCTAGAGAAGCGCAACAGCTTTTACAGCAGTACGCTAACGACCCTGCTCAGTTAAATGCTCTAGGTCAGAAGTACGCTACAGAAGGCAACGATGCGCTGTCTAAGGTGTTTTTTAATGCAGCACA
>WLWG01003074.1_pt1 | contig 11760 bp, 17 predicted proteins | sample 6712871 | NCBI WGS metagenome assembly WLWG01 (sample SAMN12718693, study PRJNA515312) | sponge metagenome | isolation source: marine sponge | host: Mycale hentscheli | place: New Zealand: South Island, Marlborough, Capsize Point | collected 2003-05-01 | reverse complement strand
TTGAAGAATTGAAAACTGTGAAAGGACAAAGGAATGCTTTGTTTATAGGGTTAGTAGTGGCATTAGTTATTATGTTTAGGTCTTGTAGTGGAGATACTGACATAGAAAAGTTTAAGTATGAGCAAAACATAGCTGCACTTAGAGATAGTGTTAGAACATATGAAACTAAAAACGGAGATTTAGTAAGTGAAAAGACAGCACTTATCACAGATAAAAGTGAATTAAAGAAATATAATGATGAACTTAGTAAAGAAGTTAAAAATCTTAAAGACAATCCAATCATTGTAAAGAAAGTTTCAGTTGAGATTATTCATGATACAATTTATGTTGACCCACAAATTGATTCTTCTGCTATAGTATATAATGCCGATAGTTCTATTAAGGTAGTACCTTTTAAGTGGAGTGATTCTACAAGGTATGATAAAAACAATTTCAGAAACATTGGTGGTAAATATATTGTGACTGTTGATACAAATATGAATGTTAGGTCTAAAGATTTTGTTATCATAAATGATGAGATAGGGATGTCATTCACAACAGGTATTACAGAGAATGAAGATGATAGAGTAGAGATATTTGTAAAATCAGATTACCCTAACTTCAAAGCAGTGAAAATAGATGGGGCATTATTTGACCCTAGAGAATCAAAAGTAATCAAAAAGTTCTTCCCACCTAAGAGATGGGGTATTGGAGTATTCGGTGGTTATGGTATTTATATCGACCCTGACAATTTTAGAGCAGGTACTGGAGTAACCTTTGGTGTGGGAGTAAGTTACGATTTACTTCAATGGAGAGGTAAATAATTTTTACCAAAAAATATATATTTATAAGTATGGAAGATAAGAATCTAAAAAGAATTATTAGAGAGGCTTTAACTAGAAGTGATGAAAGATCAATAGGTGTAATGATTCGTAAAGAAATCAAAAATGCTTTTGGTAGTGATTTAGAAAAAAAAGTTAAAGATATCGTATCTAAAGAATTAAAAGGAAAACCTTTTGAAAAAGAGGTTGTTAAAATAAGTAAGGATGTCTTAGAGCAATTATATAGAGAATTGTGGATGAGACGTGCTATGTGGAAAGCAGCAATAAAATAGATTATGGGAAAAAGGTTAAAATTTAAAAAATCGGATATTCTTAAAGAAGATATTACAGGTGAATTTAAACTTGCTGCAGCAACTAGTGGTGTTGACGCTTTAAAAAATATTAAGTTTGAACAAGAGGAAATTGAAGGTGGTTTGGCAGATGATAAATCTGTAAAAGATATTGCTAAAAAACATAATGTTAATATTAAAGATATTGTTGCACAAATTGAAAAAGGGACTAAGATAGAGATGGAACATACTGATGACCCTAAAAAGGCAAAAGAAATTGCTATGGATCATGAAATGGAACACCCTTATTATTATAGTGCTTTAGAAGATATGGAAAAAGAATTAGAAGAAGGTTCTTTATTACTAAATTCTATTATAGGTGAAGAAGAGGAATTAGATGAAGCAACTGGTGGTGCTAGTAGTGGTGCATTTGTTGGACCTATGAGTGGTAAACCTATTAAGAGAACAATTTATAAAACTGATGTTCCAGTAGCAGGTGCTGGGGGTATGACAAAACCTATTGGTAAGATAATGTCTTTTAAAAAGAAACAATTAAAAGAATCTAATGTCACCACCAAACAAGAGATAATAGATGAAGCTTTAGGTATGGAAGCAATACCAACTTACGATACACCGGGATGGGGTAATAGTGAATTTATGTTAACTAAACCTAAAAAAGGTAAAAAAGGAAAAGTAAGAGTTAGAAAAGGAAAAGATTATAAAAACACATATAAGTTTGGTAATAATGAGGGTAGTACATTTGTGAAAGTAAAAGACAAATGTAAAAAGTTTCCATATTGTAGTCAAGGTCCAGACGCAATTGAATTAAGCAAAACAATACCAGAAGGAGAAAATAAAATGAAATTACCGAGTAGAAATGATATAAAAGAAGGTTGGAAAAAATTTGTTGAGACAGCTAAAAGAGAAGGTAAAGAAACCACAATGGCTGCAAAAATCATCAAAAAAGTTCTAGTTAACGAAGATGTTACAGAAAAGGAGTTAAAGTTTGTTAAAGAGCAATCTGGAGATATCCTTAAAATATTTGGTGTGGTGACAATGGGTGCAATTTCTACAGCATTACCTATATTAGTGGAAAAAATGTTAAATAAAAAAGGTTTAAGTATTTTACCAAAAGAGAGGTCATCTATGTTAGATGATAAAGAAGAATTAATAGAAAGTATAAGTGAAAAGACAGGAAAATCAAAAAAATATGTCGATTCTTTAATTAAGAGATATTTATAAAAAAAAGAAAAATGAAAAGATCAATTCTAGGAAAAAATATAAAAGTCACTATGGTTAGTGAAGAATCTAAAGCTAAAGGTTTAGTAGATACTGAAAAAGTACAAAAAGAATCTGGTAAGTTTAATAAAGAAGGTATGGAAGCTTATACTAAATTAAAAGATTTATATGATTTTGATAATGGTGAAGAAGACGCATTAGAGACTCCACCAAAATACACTAGAGATGACTTTGAAGAGGAATATACTATTGCTAGAGATGCGGGTGGTATGAACTCTATTGATTATGATAATGAAGACACTGAGGTGTTTAAATCATTTATGGAAAGAATTGATAAATTAAACGATACATCTGAATACGATAAAGAATTTGGAACTAAAGATGGATTTGGTGAAGGTGAAAAAGATAATGTATATGATGAGAATAAAGAAAACTCTGAAAAATACAAAAAACACAGAAAGGAATATCAACCAACACCACCAGTAAGAGCAATACATGCTGAAGAAATTAAAGAAAGTAAAACTATGAAAAGATTAAATTTTAAACAATCATTTAAAGATGAAACACATATGATGTCTTTAATTAAAGAAGATTATAAAGTAGATGGTAACACATTCTTAATGACTGATGGTAATGAAACTTACAAAGTTAGATGGGAAGGTGATAACACTTTAGGTGAAGGTGTAGTTTTACAATACCAAAACAAAGAAAGAATTAACGAAGATAAAGAGAACATGAAAAAGTTATATAACTACAAAAAATCTGATGTTGTAGGTAAGACAAACACTTACATCAATGAATCTATCCAATTCAAAAAAATGATGGATATATTAAAAGGTAATAAATAACTATAACATAACTAAAATAAAAAACCTCTATAGAAATATGGGGGTTTTTTTATGCCTAACAGGTATTTATAAAGAAAAACAATATGAAGTTTAATAATGTATTATCTGAAGCTATGATTGATGATCTTAAAATCCGTAAGGTTGAAAAGGTTGTGATGAAAAAATATAATGATGAGAATGTATCATCTAGTGAAGAGGTGTATGGAATATCTAAAGAGTATGGTATGCCATTACATGTTGGTATGTCGTTATATTATACCTACTTAAAATATAAAGACTTTTTATTTAGTGATCAAGGTATTGATATTGTTAAAGAATATGATGTCTTTTCTAAAGAGAATGAAAAAATGACTCGTAGGGTTTTATTGGAATATATTGAGAAAAACTATGTGGGTAAAACAATCTATAATAGTGATGGTATTACTGGTGTTGTTGAGTTTTGGGAAAGTGTAAATGTAATGGTTGACGAAGGTATGAGTCCATCAGTATATGTTAGTATGCCAGTCAATGGTACGTATACTGATAGTGATGGTCGTACTTTTGTTGGTAGCGATGTTAATTTTGGTGGTTCGGTTAGTTGTAATATCATACCTTTTAACACAAAAAGTGGTGAACAACGTATGAGTTATGATTTTGTTGCATTTAGTGAAGAATCTTTTAATGATTGGCAACAAAATGTTAAAAAAAATGGTAATTATGACATTGTGGTTACAGGGTATCTAAGTTCAAGTGCCTTACCGAAACCAAAAAACTATAGTGAAGATGAAATTAAGAGGTATTGTGATAGGTGGGTAATGATACAACAAAGAATTATACATAAAGCGGCACCAATATTATTAAGTTATAAAGATTATGTTGAAGAAGGTGATTCAATTTTTACTGAATCTACTAAAAGAAGCGGAAAAAAATAATCCACCAGTAGTAGAGGAAGTAAAAAAGAAAGAAGAAATAATAAAAGAAGTTATGATACTTAAAAAAGGAGATAAAGGGGAAGAAGTTAAAAAACTACAAACACTATTAGGGGTAACTGCTGATGGTGATTTTGGTAATAAAACTGACGAAGCAGTAAGACAATTCCAAAAAGATAATGGTTTAGTTGTTGATGGTATTGTTGGTGAAAAAACTTTATCATTATTAGAGGAATCTACAACAGATAATTCTGAATCATTTTACACCACACCAAACGGACTAACAATAGAAAAGTATTATTTACCTAAAGGGGAGTATAAACAAGGCCCAACAAATAAAGAATATATTTTCTTACATCATACTGCGGGTTGGCATAACCCATATAAATGTATAGATCAATGGGGAAGAGATACAAGAGGGACAATTGCAACCGAATTTGTATTAGGTGGACAATCAGTTAAAGGTAATGACGATGAATATGATGGTAGAGTGTTACAATCTTTCCCAGAAGGTGGTTATGGTTGGCATTTAGGTAAGAATGGGTCTCAACATATGCACACCCATTCAGTTGGTATTGAAATATGTAACTTTGGGCAATTAACAAAGAAGGGTGATAAGTTCTACACCTATGTAAATACTGAGGTTAAACCAGAGTATGTATGTGATTTAGGATTCAAATTTAGAGGGCATCAGTATTGGCATAAATATTCTGATAAACAAATAGAATCTTTGAAACAATGGATATTATTTATTGCCAAAAGAGATGGGATTGATATTAAATTAGGGTTAATAAGTGAAATAAAAGAAAAGGGAGTGAAAGCATTTGAATTTAATGAAGATGCATATTATGGGAGAATTAAAGGTATGTGGAGTCACACAAATACTAGAAAAGACAAGACAGATTTATTCCCTCAAAAAGAATTAATTGATATGTTACTATTACTTTAATTTATAATAATAATTCATATATTTATGTATATGGATAGAATGAATACTATACAATTTTTACGCTATATCGGAACGCCACTAACAAAGGATGAAATGATGTTGTTATATCAAGCAAACAACATAAAATACGACAGATGTGAGTTGTATAGGGATTTTATTGCTACACTAAATATGGTTATTATTGATACATATTTAGGAAAAGATGTTATGGTATCAGACGTAGATAATAAAAAACATTTTTTATGGTGTTATAACAAAACACTTGAAAATTTTAATGAAGAAGGTATACCATTTAAAAAAGACAATGAACTGAAATCTTACTTATTTAATTTCTATGATGATTTATTCTATAAGGAAGAAATGGAAGAATTTTACAAAGATAAGTTAGATATATTAAACAATTTATTTTTAAATTATAGAAGAATTAAAAGTAGATCAGATATAGATATTACCACTGAAATTTATAAATTATTCGATAGAAGTTTAGGGAAATAGATTAAAAAAAGAGTTTTATAGTATTTATTTTAAAGAAAAAAGGTTTTATAGTTGTGTTATGACAAAAAAATTTTACGAAATAATTTTATCGGAATTAGTAAATAGAAGAGATGTTGCTGAAGTATCATTATCTGAAGTTTACTATAAAAAAGAATTATCTGTTGAGGAAAGAATTAATTCCTCTATTGACTTATTAGGGAATATTGCAGATATTAATAACAGAATACAAACTCTTTCTAGTTTAGTAACAGAGGAGAATGTAGATAATAATAACAAATAATTAATTTTTTAAAATGGAAAAATTTGAAGATTTAAAAGCGAAACTAGTTGAAATTGAATCAGAAGCTGAAAAGTTTTATGTGAAAGGTAACAAAGCCGCTGGAACGAGATTGAGAAAAGGTTTACAAGAAGTTAAAAACCTAGCTCAAGAAATTAGAGTTGATGTTTCTGAAAAGAAGAAAGCAGAAGCTGTAGCATAATAAAATAATAAGGTATAATGGTAATAGACATATTCAACAAGGTATTAATGTTTTTATTTTGTTTAAGTATTTTAAACGTAATAAGACACGCATTTTTCTTAGTTCGGAGCATTATAAGTAAAGAAAGATTTGTAATGGAGAAGAAGTCACTACTATTTTTAGGTATGTCTATTGCATATATCTTAATGAGTTTTATTGAAAAAATAACCATCTAAGTAAAAAAGTTTTAGAATGATGATTAAAGAAAGATTAAACAATTTACGACCATATGTTAGAGGGGTAAGATTTGTAAAAGATATGGCTGTTGTAGATGTTGTCTTCAAAGATGGTTGGGATGTTTATGAGAATAGTGTAGTAACTTATAAACCAAGTAAGTCTAGTAAGAATTACTTTATGTTTTTCCCAATGGATCAAGAGTCTAGTGATTTTGACTTATTGTTAGATCATATAGAAGATATCATTGGTAACAATATAGAAAGGGAAAACAAATTGGTTTTACTAAAAGCAAAGGTAGAAGAACTTAAAGTTTTATTTGATAGTAAACCATTGACTGAGTTAGAGAGATTAAAGTTTAAATTTGAAGAGGTAGATATAATTCCTAAGTTAGAAGAGTTAAACATACCTATTAAAGTAGATAATTTAGAAGAAACTACTCTAACTGATGAAGTTAAAAATCATAATGGTGTGGAATTACCACCCATAATCCCAAAAGAAATTGAGGAAGAAGTAATTGAGAAAGAGGAAGTTTAAGATTTCCTCTTTTTTTTATGTATAAAAAAAACCCACAATTAAGTGGGTTATTTTTTTACCCTTCAAAATACTCCTGTACATTGTGGATTAACCATGTTGTTCCTGAAAGTAAACAAGCATCTAAGAATATTGATAAATAGATATTCTCTAAACCATAATTATAAAATGGTGAAAATTGTGTATAACCACTAAGTTGAGCACCTAATGAAAGGAAAAACCCAACCCACCAAGGGGTACACATCATACAAGAAAACAATTTACCAAAAAAGTTTGGTGATACGTCATCCATCAACTCTCTGAAACTTTCAAAGATGGATCCAAAAACAATAACGTTAGATATTCCATAACTAACTAAGATAATAAGTAATAATTCCATTTAATTTTTTTTTCTTTAATATTATTATTGATATTTATTAATAAAGGTAAGTAGAATGAAATTAATAGTCAATGAAAGTCAATATAGTAAATTATTAGTTGAACAGAGAGGTTTTTCTAAAGTTGCCGATGATTGGGCACATATAATAGTTTCAGAAGTAATGAGGTATCTATTTAGAATTGAGGGTGAGGATACACTTTTAATGAATAAGTTATCATTAAAATTTGGTGATAAAGATTTTTTTAAGAAACTTCCTATTAAAAATGTTATTATAAATGTTTCGGCAAATGTGATTGAAGGAACTGAAGGAGGTGCTGATGCATCTTATTCACCCAAACATTCGCACATAGAAACAGATGATGTTACATCTAATGGTGAAGTTATTGAAGATGTTGAGTTTAACTTAGATATTGATATACCTGAAAGTGTTGATTTGGAGCACGATTATGCACCAATACACGACTATCTATTACAAATGTTTACACACGAACTATTACATGTATATGAATGGTATAACAGAGGACTTAAAGATCCTGCAGAGAAAAAGGATTGTATGTTTATGTTTAGTGAAGGTAATATAAATGGTAATATTGTTGATAGAATTGCTTACCTAATTTACACACAACAAAGTTTTGAAATAAATGCATTTATCCATCAAGCCGCTAAAATGTTGCAAATGAGAGATATAAAAAATTATGATGAGTTTATGGAAGAATTGCAGAGTTTATTTATTTGGGATTTTGTTGAGGGTATGCTAAACTTCAATATAGAAGAATCATTAGAAGAAATCAATGGGTTGAGTGAAGAAGAAAAAGAAAGATTTAATAATATTAAATTATGTTTCTATGCAACTCAAAACGGAGAATCTTTGGAGGTTAATGAGAAGTCTTTAACTTATTCTAATGATAGATTTCTGAAAGATTTAAAGAAAAGGTTTCAGATTAGAGGGTTAGGTATGAAGAAAAAATTATATAGACTAATAAGCGATATACTATAAAACAATAATAATATGACAAATGCAACAAACAAAGCGGCTGGAACACTTTTAATGTGTAATGACACTGGTAGGTTTTTATTGGTTAAGAGAGGTGATTTAGGTTCAAATGCTGGTAGATGGTCAATCGTATCAGGTGCAATGGATGAATTACCAAACGGAGATATAGAAAAACCATTAGTGGCAGCAATTAGAGAGTTAGATGAAGAAACGGCAATAAAATCAAACGACATATCTTATAGGTTTTTTGAGAAACAAGAAGATATGGGTGGTGAATTTTATTTCTTTTTAGGGTATTGTAGTGAAGAGTTTGAATGTGATTTAAGTGGTGCTCCAGGTGAAAACACTGATTGGGGTTGGTTCGATATGGAATCATTACCATCACCTCTATTTCCTACCTTAAAAGCTACACTACTAAGGATTTTCTAATTATCATTGAAACATGAGAGAGTTTGAAAGAGAAGAAAGATTAATTGAGGCGGACAAGCTCAAAACAGAATTGAATAAGAAAAAGTTTATCTCTGAGATCAAATCTGGTCTTGGAAGAGAGATTAAAGAAAACGCTGGTGTAATAAAGAAAAAGAAGGTGGGATTATTTAGAAGAATCTTAAACACCATAATGGAAACATTTTAATATGACTATAGACAAAGTTTTAGAAGTAGCAAGAGAAGTATTAGAAAACGAAAGTATCCCAAAAGATAACTTAGTAATCACTTATAAGTTAGATAAAGACACACACAAAGAGTTAGATAAAGAATTATTCTACAAAACTAACAATTCCCTATCAAAGTTTAGACACAACAAAAAAATAGAATTGAACCTAGGTGGTATAACATTTCTTTTTGAGATAATATAGTATTTATATAGAAAGAATATTATTATGAAAAAAATAGTGAGGTTAACAGAAAATGATTTAACAAGAATTGTTAAAAAAATATTAAGTGAACAAATAGATGATATCCCTAAAGATGTTAAAATGGTTTACAACAAATATTTGATGTCACCTGAGATAGAAGATTATATATTTGAGGAGAGATGGGAAGATGTTCAGTCAATGTGGGAAAATAATGACTTTCAAGATAGAGAAGAGATTATTGAAATGTTGGCTCATGGTTTTACATTTGTGGCAGCTACAATGTATATTTATGGTGAAGGGTTCGATGATGATTACGTACGTGAGGATGAAATGTCAAAGAAATTATTAAAATATTATGACAATGAACAAATCGTAAGAAAAGTTTTGGAAAATATAAATCATCCAGAAAAAGAAGAGGTGTTTGCATTTATCGATAAAGTAAAAGGTGTTACCAAAGACTCAATTAAATTGGCTAAGAGAAGAAGAGGTGTTAAATTAAGTGGTAATGAGTTATATCAACACATATTAGATAATTATATTACACCAGTAATGGATGAAACTCATATAGATAATTTTACAGACGATTTTCATTACTATGATAATGTAATTGGTTGGGGTATTGAAAACTACTTAGAATCCGAAGAACCAGAAAGAGAAGATGATTATGATTATAGAAATGAATTAGAAGAAAATATTAAAGACTGGTGGCAACCTGTTTAAAAAAGACTCAATTAGGAAATAATAAATATTTAAAATAAATTAAACCCGTATTTTTTTAAAGTATGGGTTTTTTTATATGTTAAACTTTTCCTTTAATCTGAGTTAAGTATATTTATATATATATGAAAAGTTATGTAAGTGATAGATTTAATAATAACCCTAAAGCCAAAAAATTGGCAGAAAGAATTAATTCTTTGGGTCCTTGGTTATATAAAAGTCCTTGGAAAAGAGTTAGTGGTAAGTGGGTTGAAGACATTAATAATGGGTTAGGTTTAAGAAAAATCGTAGAGCAAAAGTTATCACCACTTAAAAGTAATATACCTAAAGAAGAAATGGGTAATTATGGTAAAGCTCTAAAATTGTTATATAGTACAGGTAACTACGATAGACAAGAAATCATAGATGTTTATGATTCACTTAAAGATAAAAAATTAGTATTCACCGATGGTGAATGGCATTTCATTAATAAGTTAAATACTAACTGGGGTGATATCACAGATTTATTAGTTGATTTATTTATTAAGACGGGTGAAATAGATGAAATATCTTCAAACAAAGATATAAAGACACATTTATTTAATAGAAGGGGAGAGATATCTAATTTATTAGATCGGCACTTTAAAAGTGCAAATGATTATTTAGAATACACTAAAAATACAAAGATAAGATCGGCTGCAGGTGAAGAATCTGAAGATGTTATTGAAGGGTTTTTAACTGAAAACGGATTCACAATAGAATATAGAGGTGGTAATGGTGATTTCATAGATATGATATTCGGTGCAGATATAATAGTTAAACACCCAAAACATGGTTTAAAAGTTGTACAAGTTAAAAAATCAGGACCATATTGGGGTGATTTAGAAAAGTACAAAGTTGATTGGATTGGAATTGGTAATGGTATTAAAATTTATAATAAAAACACAAAAGAAGATATTACAAACACTTTAATTGAAGACAAAGGTGGTGATATGGTTGAATCATTTTTTGATACTGGTAAGTTAATTAATGAAATCGGTGACGAAGAAACTATGTCTAAACTTAAAAGGGATATAGAAACCATAGAAAAAAAAAGTTTTGACGATTTAGTAAGTGAATATGAAATTGGTAGATATATGAATCAGTTTAAAGATTCTTATAATAGACAAAAAAACACTTATGTGTATGATAAAAAAAGGACTAAACTTACTTTAGGTAGTTTTAATGATATTTGGGAAGAGATATTTAAATTAATTCAAAACTTATACATTTTAGGTTTATATAAAAATGTAGGTAAATCATCTTTAGGGTTAGAAAGAGATAAAAGAATTGGTAATTATGGTAGTTTAATATCATCTATAGTGACAATTGTAGATAAATACGTAAATAACGATGAATCAGTTAAATTAACAAAACTACTTTCAAATCTAAATGATTATATCGAAAAACTTACTATGAATGAAGAGTTAATACCCAAACTTAGAAATGATTTATGGACTATCATCGATAAAGTTAAAGATAAAGGTGGAGGAGTATTGCCCGCGAAAGTAAAGGTGGTATTAGATGCGGCCCAATTGATATCTAAATTATCTACGGAAGGTCTTATATATATAGTAACATTTATTTGGGCATTTTCTAATGTTGGAATATTAATTAAGTTAATTGTAGCTAGATCGGTATTTTGAAATAATATAAATACACTACAATCACTTAAATCCAAATTAAATTCAGCTTGACCGGCATTATCAGTTTCATCAACTCTTGCGGCCTTAAAGATATTGCTAGAGGGTGTGGTGCAATACTAGAAGATAGAAGAAAGATGACTCAGTATGTATGAATACATTTTTTAAGGAATAGATAATGGCGACTTCAGGAACTACCGCCTTTGACATGGACTTCACGGAGATCGCTGAAGAAGCGTGGGAACGTGCAGGGCGCGAAATGCGTTCAGGTTATGATTTAAGGACTGCCCGTAGATCTATGAATTTAATGACTATCGAGTGGCAAAACCGTGGCATCAATATGTGGACTATTGATAGTGGTACAGTAACACTGGTATCAGGTACTTCTCGTTATGAT
>WLWG01003072.1_pt1 | contig 11777 bp, 10 predicted proteins | sample 6712871 | NCBI WGS metagenome assembly WLWG01 (sample SAMN12718693, study PRJNA515312) | sponge metagenome | isolation source: marine sponge | host: Mycale hentscheli | place: New Zealand: South Island, Marlborough, Capsize Point | collected 2003-05-01 | reverse complement strand
GACCAGTGGTCAGTTGAAAATTGTTACTATCAGAAACCGTGGTGTTGGTATTGGTACTGCAAACGTTACTTATACTAGAGTTCCTATCCTAGGTGATGGTCGTGGCGGAGAAGCTACAGTTGTTGTTAACAACGATTCAATCAACGCATCCAATGGCAAATCCACCGTATGAGCGGCAAGTTGTTCACGCAGTTGTGTTAACTCTTGTTGGTTGTGTTGGCGATGTTGATCATCTTCTAAATACTGACGGATGATTGTGGTCAGTGCGGTGGGGTTGGCCTCGTGTTGAAACAATTCAGGAGCGATGGCTTTGCCAGCAACAATGTTGCACAAACCCAAGTGTTGAATGACATCCATATGTTGTTTTAATACTTTGTATTTGACGAACCAATAATTGATCAGGGCACCTTTGTATATGATCACTTGCGGGACGCCCATCAATGCAGTTTCCAAGGTCGCGGTGCCGGATGCAACAATGGCGGCATCGCAACACGCCAATACATCGTACATACGTTCGGGCACTAACTGAATCGGTGGAGCTGATTGAGGCAGTTTGGCTTGAATCATTTGCGGGGTAAACGTGGTGGCTACAGGCATGATAAATTGCAAATCAGGATGGTGTTCGCGCAGCTTGCTGGCACTGTCAATCAAGGTGGGTAATAAATGTTTTAACTCCATGCGTCGACTGCCGGGCAATAGACCAATGGTTTTGCGTTCAGGATGCAAGCCAAAGGAGGAGGCTAATTGTTCGCGCGTGCCGGTAGGTTTGACCTTGGGGACCAATGGATGGCCGACGAACGATACAGGTACTTGCGCTTGCTGATAAATGGCTTTTTCAAACGGTAAAATGACTGCAATGTGATCAACATATTGGCGAATTAATTGCAATCGATACGGTTTCCATGCCCATATTTGTGGACTGATGTAATACAGTACTTTGATATTTAATTGTTTGGCAAAACGTGCCACCTTCAAATTAAATCCAGAGTAATCCACCAAAATTAACAAGTCTGGTTTAGTGGTGCGTAAATGATGAGTCAGAGTACGCCAGGCACGCCGCAGCAATGGTAAATAACGGATTGCTTCGACGATGCCAATAATGCCTTGATTGGCAATGTTCATCAGCAAATCAATTCCGGCTGCTTGCATCTGACCACCGCCCAATCCCGAACACTTTAGCCCCGGCAATCGCTGTTGTAACAGTGGCACCAAATCGGCGATGTATTGATCCGCCGATGCATCGCCGACTGAAAAGACAATGTGGGGTGTGGAATTATTTGATGGCATTTTGTGTCGCTAAATATTGGTGAATGCGTTCGGTAATTTGTGAGGCGGTCACCAGTGCTTGGTAACCGTCTTCACCACTGACCAGCGGTGGTGTGTTGTGAGTGATGCTGTTTACAAACGCTTGGATTTCTAAAAACAAGGCGTCGCTTTGCTCAAAGGTGGATTGCTCACGGGAAATTTCTGGAATGCCAGGAAACATTTCACCTTCGCCGCGACGAAACACAGCGAATTGTTTGTTGTGAAAATCAATTGAAATATACGATTCGGGTTGAAAAATTCTGGTTTTGCGTTCGGTTTTGAAACTGATGCGGCTGGCGGTCACGTTGGCCACGCAATTGTTTTCAAACACAATGCGTGCATTGGCGATGTCTACATAGGAAGTCAAAATGGGTGCACCTTGCGCATCGATGTGTTTGACGGGAGATTGTACGATGCTTTGAATAATATCAATATCGTGAATCATCAGATCCAAAATCACATTGACATCGGTATTGCGTGGATTAAACGGGGCTAAACGTTGCGATTCGATAAACCGTGGCGAATCTAAAAAATCATCCAGCGCCAAGCGTGCGGAATTAAAACGTTCCAAATGCCCAACTTGAAAAATGACCGGTTGTTGTTGTGCCAAGGCAATTAATTGACGCGCTTGTTCCAAAGTTTGGGTGATTGGTTTTTCCACCAAGACATGAACACCGGCGGTCAAGCAATCGTGACTGATTTGATAGTGCAAGGGGGTTGGTGTGACCACGCTTACGGCATCGACTTGGTCGATTAATTCTCGATAGTCAGTGACCAAGGGTACATTGAATTGATCGGCGATGGGTTGTCCCAACTGAGGGTCAATATCACAGACCGCAACCAATTCAGCGTCTGGTAGTTGAGTGTATTTTTCGGCATGGAATTTGCCTAAATAACCCACTCCGATCACGGCACATTTAATTTTTTGCATAATTGAGAGTCAATAAAACGACGAAAAGAGGGCAAAATGATCGCACCTTCATGGCTTGAAAGCAAGTTTCTTAGTAACTTATATGGTCCCCTCGTTTTTCAGTCTTCTGATTGTTGTAAAACTGGGGTCCATCTAAGTTACGTTTCTTGTAAAGAATGTGTTGTTGTTAAACCACAAATGAATCCGCTAATTTCTTCGCCACTGCCTCATTGCGTAAAGTCACGTACGCCGGCAATCCATGACGATAGGGGGGATAGGCTTCACCTTGAATCAAAGGTTGTAAATATTGATAACATACTGAGGTAATGCCAAACCCATCCTCACGAATGTATTCACTGGGTAATGGACGTTCAATATTAGCCACATCGGCGAGTGCGGCTTGACCAATGGACCAACGATACGGCGTTTGACTGTCGCGTACGATGGTTGGCATAACGGCATTGTGTCCGGTTAAGGCCAATTCAACGGCAGCGCGTCCCAAGGCATAGGCTTGGTCGACATCTGTTTGTGATGCAATGTGTCGTGCTGAGCGTTGTAAATAATCGGCGACGGCCCAGTGATATTTATATCCCAGGTGTTGTTTTACCCTTTGAGCAATGGCAGGGGCTACACCGCCTAATTGTTTGTGTCCAAACGCGTCGGTGGTACCGCTGTCGGCTAAAAAATGCCCTTCAGCGGTGCGTGCACCTTCGGCCACCACCATGGTGCAATACCCGTATTGCTTGACCGTTGCATCAACTTTGGCCATCACTTTGTCGGTATCAAAGGGCACTTCCGGAAAAATAATAATGTGTGGTGGATCCCCAGTTTTTTCTGCTGCCAATCCACTGGCGGCGGCGATCCAACCGGTGTGACGCCCCATCACTTCCAAAATAAAGACTTTGGTGGAAGTGCTAGCCATAGAAGCAACGTCAAAACTGGCTTCGCGGGTGGAGACGGCAACGTACTTAGCCACCGAGCCAAATCCAGGACAGTTGTCGGTCAATGGTAAATCATTGTCAACGGTTTTAGGAATGCCAATGCAGGTGATCGGATAGCCCATGGTTTGACTGATTTGCGACACTTTGTGCGCGGTGTCTTGAGAGTCGCCGCCACCATTATAAAAAAAATAACGAATGTCATGTGCGGCAAAAACATCGAGTAAGCGCTGATATTGTTCGCGGTTGTCAGTTAAGCTTTTTAATTTGTAGCGGCAGGAACCAAAGGCACCACCGGGTGTGTGTTTCAACGCTTGAATGGTTGTTATATCTTCTTGATTGGTATCGATCAAATCTTCCGTCAGTGCACCCAAAATACCATTGCGGCCGGCGTATACATGAGCAATGTGATCGGGATGTTCACGTGCGGCTTCAATCAAACCACAGGCGGTGGCATTGATGACGGCGGTCACGCCTCCAGATTGAGCGTAAAAAGCGTTGGCGGCGGTCATGAGTGTAGGCTCCTTGTGTCTATTGTCGGTGTGAACTTATAATGGGCGCAAATTTTATCATGAGTAATCATTCGATGCATATTCACATTCTGGGTATTTGTGGCACATTCATGGCGGGGGTTGCTCAATTGGCCAAACAAGCGGGTCATCGAGTCACCGGAGCGGATGAAGCAGTTTATCCACCGATGAGTGATATCATTGCCGCCAGTGGTATTGACGTGATGCAAGGCTATGATGCGTGCCAATTAATCCCACGACCGGATTGCGTCGTGGTGGGCAATGCGATCACGCGTGGCAATCCTGTATTCGAAGCAGTGTTAAATCAACGCATTCCTTATCAATCGGGTCCCGCGTGGTTGGCGCAGCACATTTTGCAAGATAAATGGGTTTTAGCGGCAACCGGTACCCATGGGAAAACCACACTCAGCAGTATGATGACGTGGATTTTGACAGCCAATGGATACAACCCCGGTTATTTAATTGGTGGTGTGCCAGTCAATTTGAATCAATCGGCCCAATTAACCGATGCACCTTGGTTTGTCATTGAAGGAGATGAATACGATACGGCTTTGTTTGATAAGCGATCTAAATTCATTCACTACCAACCTAAAACGTTGGTTATCAATAATTTAGAATTTGATCATGCCGATATTTTTGCCGATTTAGCGGCGATTCAACAACAGTTTCATCATTTAGTGCGTACCATTGCCAGTCAAGGGTTAATTGTGACGCCGGTCAACGATGTGGCGATTGAACAAGTGTTGGCGCGTGGTTGTTGGACCCCTATCACTACCGTGGGGCTGGGTGAGGGCAATTGGTCGGCGCAATTGGTGCAGGAAGATGGCAGTGCATTTGAAGTATTTTATCAGCAAGCTTATCAGGGTCGAGTGCAGTGGCCATTATTGGGGTTGCATAATGTTTCCAATGCGTTGACGGCGATCGCTGCGTGTCATCATGCTCAAGTGGCGCCGGCGGATAGCATCGCGGCGCTCAATACCTTTCGCGGTGTTAAACGGCGCTTGGAAGTTAAAGGACAGGTAAATAATATTACGGTGTATGATGATTTTGCTCATCACCCGACGGCGATTGCTGCCACATTGCAAGGTTTGCGGCGTCATGTGGAAAGGGCCAATATTATTGTATTAATTGAACCGGGCTCTTATACCATGCGCCATGGCATTCACCAGCATACTTTCGTCAATGCACTGGCGGCGGCTGATTGTGTGATTTGTTTCAACACGGGCGATTGGTGCGCTCAATTAACTCGCACCAGTCATCCTCCCATTCAAGTGCTCGATAGTGTTTCTCACATTGTTGAACAAGCAACTCAAGTAGTGCAACCAGGCGATCACATTGTGATCATGAGTAACCGAGGTTTTGGCGGAATTCACGATAAGTTGTTGCAAGCATTGGCGAAAATAAATTGATTTTTTACCGATGACGCGTGATCGCGATGTTTTTTAAACAGAAGGGTATTGTTGATCAATATGATGCTGCAATTGACGCTGCAAAGGTGCTCTCAATTGTTCTATGGTGATTTCAGGGTAATAGTCGGTGAGCTGGGTTACGCGAAGATTGGGATGGCCACACGGATTGATGAATGAAAAAGGGCTGAGATCCATGGCTACATTCAATGCCAATCCGTGGTAAGCGCAGCCGTGGCGGATCCGCAATCCCAATGAGCAAATTTTTGCATCGTTGAGATAAACCCCTGGGGCATCACAGCGATTTTGGGCAGTGAGTTGATATTCAGCCAATAAAGCGATCACACTTTGTTCGAGGGCACTGACCAATTGACGAATGGTCATGCGTCGGCGGCGTAAATCAATCAATGTGTAGACGACCGCTTGTCCAGGGCCGTGGTAGGTAACTTGTCCACCGCGGTCAGTATGAACGATGGGAATGTTGTGTGGATTCAACACGTGTTCTGGACGTCCACCTTGTCCTTGAGTAAAAACGGGGGGGTGTTGCACAAACCACAATTCATCCGTGGTCGCTGGCGTGCGATCAGCGGTAAATTGGCGCATGTTTTCCCATACAGTTAGGTAAGGTTGTTGATTTAATTCACGGGTGATGATCACAATTACAAAACTAAAATGGTGAGTGGATGGCTGGAAAGATCTTGATAAATAGCGTCCAATTGTTGCTGACTGTTTGCCACAATATGAGCGGTGAATGAAATGTACTGATTTTGGTTACTGACCTTGGCATCAATACGCTCAATGCTGCAAGCAGGCCAGTGTGGTTGAATCAACATCACAATATCATTTGCCGTAATGTTTGCATCATTACGGCAAACGATTTTAATTGGAAAATCACATGGAAATTCCAGTAAGCCGAGTGATGAACTCATGCCGATGCCTTGATACCAATGCGTTGTAATAAACCATAAAAAGTCTGAGCAATCATATCGCGCAGTTGATGAAATAAATTGCCTTTGGGTGCTTCATTCAAAGCAACCACAGGGGTTTTACTCAGTAGCGTATCGTTTAAATAAACTGAAATATGACCAACGGTTTGTCCTTTTTTAATCGGGGCGTATAAAGTTGGTGGCACATCTAAATCCACTCGAATATTGTCCAATTGTCCATTGGGAATGGTGATGTATAAATCATCGGTAACCCCTAAGGCAATTTGCTTGTTACGACTTTTCCAGATTCGGTGATATTGAATGGGTTTGGCTGTGGGGTATAACTGGTGTGATTCAAAAAAGCGAAATCCATAGGTTAACAAGCGTTGACTGTCTTCGGTGCGCGCATTGTCACTGGAAGCGCCTAAGACTATCGAAATTAAACGCATCCCATCTTTTTGTGCTGAAGAAACTAAACAATAACCAGCTCTGTCGGTATGACCTGTTTTTAATCCATCCACCAATGGATTGCGCCACAACAAACGGTTGCGGTTGGGCTGTCGAATGCCATTGAAGGTGAACCATTTTTGTCGGTACCATTGATAATCGTTGGGGTAATCATCAATAATTGCTTGGGTTAAAATGGCTAAATCGCGCGCGGTGCTGTAATGGTCTTGCGACGGTAAGCCCGTGCTGTTGCGAAAATTCGAACTTTTCATTCCCAATTGCTGGGCTTTGTGGTTCATCAGATCGACAAACGACGATTCACTGCCAGCCAAATATTCTGCCAATGCTACACTGGCATCGTTGCCTGATTGCACAACAATGCCTTGAATTAAATCAAGGGCTTTGATTTTATCCCCTACTTTAATAAAGGTGCGGGATCCCCCTGTGCGCCATGCTTTTTCACTGATTAAAATTTCATCGTCGGGCTTGAGTCGCTCTTCTGCCAATGCTTCAGAGGCTAAATACACCGTCATTAATTTGGTTAGACTGGCGGGTTCGAGTATTTCATCGGCGTTGTGCTCTGCCAATACAGCGCCACTGTTTGCATCGACTAAAATATAAGATTTGGCATCCAATTGAGGTGCGGTGGGAGTAACATACGGTTGCGGTTTGCCGCTGGTACTGCTGACGATATTGGGAGTGGGTAAGGTGACGGTTTCAGCATTTGCCATATTCAGCAAGCCGATAGGCAATATAATTCCTAAAGTGTAGCTGAGCAGAGTCTGCAGTCTTTTCATTGGGTCGATCCTCATTTACACAATGTTTAATTGGCTAGCGATTTTATCATAGTTGTTGCGATAAAATAACTGGAAAAGCATCGGCCACACCGAGTAATTGCAATTGTGTGGTGGCTTGCTGCATGAGCGTGTTGGATGTAAATGGACCTATTTTAACGTGGTAAAGTGGTTGTTGATTGGTTTGGACGTCAATGGCTAGAACAACGGGAAGTTGGCTGTGTTGTTTTAAGTAATTGGCTAATCGTTCGGCATTGAGCGGTTGGCGAAAAGCGCCCACTTGCAGATAAACACGGGAACTTAATTGTGCATAGGTTGTTGTGGCCTCGACTTGAAATTGGCTGGGGTCCAATACTTCAATGTCAACCAAGCCAGTACCGTGTTCGGTGATCCCTAATTTTTTAGCGGCGACATACGATAAATCAAGAATGCGATCATCGTGAAAAGGGCCGCGGTCGTTGACTTTGACAATAATGGAACGGCCATTGGCTAAATGGGTGACGCGGATATATGAGGGCAGCGGTAATGTTTTGTGAGCAGCCGTCATGGCGAACATGTCATAAGGTTCGCCGCTGGAAGTGGATTGTTGATGAAATTTGGTACCATACCAGGAGGCAAGTCCGCGTTCTTTATAATTGTTGGCATCCAACATGACTTGATACCGTTGGCCCAACACGGTGTATTGGGGTGCATTGCCATAACGACTGAGTGGTTCCATTTGTGGTGTGGCATTGGGGATTTGGCTTACGTCTACCGTTTGTTTAGGGGGGCCGTCTGGTTTGGCGTAGGCAGGTAATACAGCCAACCACAAGCTAACAAAGATAAAAAAACGCTGGATGATCATCTTATTATTACTGTTACATCGGTTGATGTTCGCTTTATACCAGAAAAAAAGTCATCTTCCTAATGTTGCGGCATTTTCTTATGATTTTTGTTTGTGGGGATCTTTTTGCATCCTGTGTTTAGGCTCAACAAGCAAGGGCGTAACGATTCACTACCGTTGAAATAAAAATGATACTTCAAATTTTGAAGTATCATTTTCATCCAATCGGTATGCAAAACTAATGGATCGTGTTAATTGTTAGCTCATATAGGATAGTGTTATGCCTTAACAAGTTGGACCAGGAGGGGTAGTTCCTTGTTTTTGTTCGGCTAATTTTTCAGCCAATTGATGCACGGCCATTGCATAGAGGTTACTGGTGTTATAGCGAGTGATCACATAAAAATTGTTAAATCCCAACCAATATTCAGGTGCGTGTTCACCGTCTAATTTGATCACGTTGGCTTTTTCTGGGGTTGTGTCAATGGCGGTGTCCGGCTGTACGCCATGTTGCGCCAAGGTGGTTAATGGGTATTGTGCCCGACGTTTTTTGATATCCAATTGTTGGTAAGAGGCATTGCTGGCTACTTGCGCTTTGGTGGCAATAGGTTCACCGGCACGCCAACCGTGGACTTTAAAATAATTGGCGACGCTGCCAATGGCATCAGCATTGTTACCACTTAAATCGATGTTGCCACTACCGGTAAAATCAACCGCGTAATGGCGATAGCTGCTGGGCATGAATTGTGGTTGACCGATGGCGCCCGCGTAAGAACCGTAGACATCCAATGGATTGATTTGTTGCTCACGGGCCAACAGTAAAAATTGCTCTAACTCTTTGCGAAAATAGTCGGCACGACGTGGGTAGCCAAATGCAATGGTGGAAATGGCTTCAGCCGCTCGATAGCTCCCTTGATTCGAGCCGTAATACGTTTCCACGCCTAAAATGGCAACAATATAAGGGGCGGGAACCCCATAATCTTGTTCTGCGCGTTGCAAATCAACTTCGTTGGCTTGCCAAAAGTCAACACCGCGCTGTACGCGACAATGATCTAAGAAATTTTTGCGGTAAATGTACCAAGGTTTGCCCTCATACGGTTTGTCAATTAATCGTAAGATATTGTCTTGAATCGAAATTTGTTCAAATACTTGAGTGAGTTCGGCTTGATCGAATTGGTGTTTATTCACCATGTGAGTAATAAATTGTTTTACTTCGGCTTTATCGGTGATGTCCGCATAGCTGATTAGGGGAAGTAGCAGACTCAGGCTGCTTAGGAGGGCTGTTTTGAACAAATTTCTGACAATGTGGAGCATAAATTAGTTCCTTTGAGGTGAAAAGTGTGCAAATTATAGCCGATTACCGTTTTTTTCGCAATGTCTATCGGGGAGCTCATGTGGGGCGGATCATTTCGGTAAAAATTTCCGATGGGTGTGGATTGACATGATAATGCCAAAGCCAGCCATGGTGGTTACTATAGATGTTCCACCGTAACTAACCAATGGCAAAGGTAAACCTACCACTGGCATCAACCCCATGACCATCCCTACATTCACGAACATGGAAATGAAAAAGGTTAACCCCAAGCCACTGGCTAACAAACGTGAAAAATTATCCTGTGCTTTGGTGGCGATGTAAAAAGCCCGCCAGACAATCAACAAATACAAAACCAGTAAAATCAGACAGCCCAATAAACCAAATTCTTCACTGGCAACGGCAAAAATAAAATCGGTGGCATGTTCAGGCAAAAAATTCAATTGTGCTTGTGAGCCATTCAACCAGCCTTTACCAAAAATACCTCCTGATCCAATGGCAATTTTTGATTGGATAATATGATAACCGGCACCCAATGGATCACGTTCTGGATTTAAAAAGGTCAATACTCGCTCTTGTTGATAGTCATGTAAAAAGCGCCACAAAAAGGGGATGCTACCACCCAATGCGGCCAGGCCTAAAAACAATAATTTCCAACTAACACCGGCGAATAAAATAACACTGAGTCCTGCCGTCATAACTAAAATAGAAGTTCCCAAATCGGGTTGTTTAATAATCAGTAATCCTGGAATGGCAATCAGAGTGAGCGCGGCGATCAATCTATAAAATTTAGGGGGTAATTCATATTGGCCTAAATAGCGAGCGACGATCAAAGGAACCGCTAGTTTCATAATTTCAGAGGGTTGGAAACGGAAAAATCCCAAATCCAGCCAGCGTTGGGCACCTTTGCTAATCGTACCCACCAGCAATACGGTGAGCAATAACACAATGCCGATAAAATACAGGGTCGGCGCCCAAGCTCTGTAAGTATTGGGAGAGATTTGCGCGAAAATCATCATTGTACCAAACGCAATGGCTAATCGAATGCTTTGGCGGATCATAATCTGTTGTTCTTGAGCGACGGCGCTATACAAAATAACCAATCCCACGCCCACCAGTGCCAGCAATGCAACCATCAGCAGACTATCAATATGCATTCGCTGCCAATCGTTTCGATAGGTAAAATTGGTTTGGCGACGTTCAATTTCGCGTTGCAAACTGACAATTAAACTCATGAATCCTCATCGGGTTGTACTGGTTCAATGCCCATAAAATAATCCAACACCTCACGGGCAACGTTAGAGGCAAGTTTACTGTTTTCCACAATCACCGCCAAGGCAATTTGTGGATCTTCCACAGGGGCAAAGGCAATAAATAGGGTGTGGTCACGTAAATGTTCTGGAATATCGGCTTTGCGCTTGTCATAGTGTTTGTATTTATAACTGCTATACACCTGTGCGGTGCCGGTTTTAGCCGCCACGCTATATAGCACATCGCGGCCAAATCGATATCCTGTCCCGCCGGCTTCGACAATCACCCCGTGCATGGCTTTGATGACGATGTCCCAAATTTCAGGGTCACTTAATTCAATAGGTGGTAAGGGGGGCAGATCCGGTTCGATGATATTACCTTGCACGTCTTCCCAATATTTGATCAAGTGGGGTCGATGGTGATGGCCTCTAGCGGCAATGCTTGCTACACCTTGAGCCAATTGCAACGGTGTGGTGAGTAAATAACCTTGACCAATGCCGGCCACAACCGTGTCACCTCGGTACCAACTTTCTCCTTTTACCGCTCGTTTCCAGGTAGGATTGGGCACTAATCCGGGAGATTCTTCAGCAATGTCCAAGCCGGTTTGTTCGCCAAAACCAAAACTACGTAGGATGCGTTCCAAACGTTTGATTCCCATCAATGTGGCTAAATTATAAAAGTATGTATCACAGGACACGACAATGGCGCGATGTAAATCGACCCAACCGTGCCCGGTTTTTTTCCAATCTCGATAGACGTGAGTCGTATTGGGCAATTGAAACCAACCGGGATCGCGAATTTCATAACTGGTATTCACAATATTGTGATCCAATGCTCCTACGGCTAAGAATGGTTTAATGGTGGAGGCAAAGGGGTATTGACCACGAATGGCACGATTGTAAAGGGGACGATTTTTTTGCTTGAGCAAAGCTTGATACATGCTTGAAGTTAAGCTACTAACAAATAAATTGGGATCATAACTGGGATTGCTGACCATTGCTAAAACATCACCGGTTTGTGGTTCGATGGCAACCACAGCGCCACGCAATTCGCCCAGTGCTTTTTCCACTGCTAATTGAAGATTACCATCGATGGTTAAATACAAATCCAAACCGGCAGCGGCGGGCACATGATGTAA
>WLWG01003070.1_pt1 | contig 11786 bp, 10 predicted proteins | sample 6712871 | NCBI WGS metagenome assembly WLWG01 (sample SAMN12718693, study PRJNA515312) | sponge metagenome | isolation source: marine sponge | host: Mycale hentscheli | place: New Zealand: South Island, Marlborough, Capsize Point | collected 2003-05-01 | reverse complement strand
TCTCTTTTTACGTACAGCTCTAGGTTGCCAGTATCGATAAGCACCGCGCCGTCAAGAACGCCGGTAGGTTTAGTTTCCCCCGCTCCTATTGTAAATCTATCTCCTGCGTATCTTGTAATTGCCATAATTATGAAAAATTAAATGTTGCGCCGTAAAATGCACCGCTGTTATACAATGCATCGTTAGTATTATAAAATATTTTGATTTCGTGATCTCCTGCATCCAAACCAGTGGTCCCTGTAAACCTAGAAGGCTCTTTTACATAATTTCTCCTTGTCGTTTGTTCGACTACGTTACTAATTTCTGTTGTGGTTTCGTCGAAGGGATTATACTTTTGAATTGAAGTTCCTTCATCTTTTCTTTCGTATAGAAGGTAGTTAGGAGGGTTTTGAGTCCCCTCGTGATTAAAAAATTTACAATGATTCATGTCCCAAGATTCTACATTAGAAAAGTCAGCTTGATCTTTCGGCGCTTGACCTGAACAAATTAACTCATCATTTATATATAGTTGAAAAGTATCAAACTCATATCCTTCGTTTCCTCCCTGATACGCAAATCTCTCGCCTAAACCGGAAGCTAAAATATTTATAGTTCTAGACTGGGATAAATTGAAAGATCCTACTGCATAACCGCTTTGTATAAAATGATTATAGTACTTATAACCAATGCCACCAGATCCCTGATCTTGATAATATACGGGCCAATCTAGATCCCAGAAGGTCTGATAATCAGCTTCAAAAAATAAATTCAACTCCTTTCCATTATTACCTAAAATCCAAGGATTAGCCCTATGGAAACCTGCTAAATCATTTTGAGCATAACCATCTAAGTACCAACCAAAAAAAGCGTCATCCTCATCTGCACGGGTAGACTCTACGTATCGTGATTCACCACCATCTGCGTAATAATTAAATCCCTCTACCGTATAGGGATGAGCGTCATCAGCTATCGCTGAGAAAGAAGGCGCACTACTAGAAGTAACTTGGCTAGCCCCTATATTACCATTCGTACTATAATAAAGATAAAGATTCCAATCGATATCAACTCCATCGTTACTATCGCTTGGATTGCTATCCTTCCAAAAGGCAGTTGGAAAATTAAGTGACATTACAATACGTATCCTGTAATTGCCGAAGCAAATATAGCTTCATTGTAACAAATAAATGTATATACATTTGTTCTAGCGGTATCAATATGAGGAGGCCCCCCTGTACCTCCCCACTTTACATAAGTCCCTGAAGTAAACGAAGGAGTTATAGCTGATGTATGACCATTTTTAACATACATTGTTAAAGTTTGACCATGAAGAGCATTACTAAATTCGTAAGTATCACTAGAGCTAGTTGTAACTTTTTGGACATTACTATTGCTCCAGTTTAACGCAGTCGTCGCAGTATGTACATTATGCCTTGAAGTTTTTTGTATAATTATATCTTCTACAGTTAAATCAAAAGTAGGTTCAACTGTAACATTTCCACCTAAACTTGTGGTGCCATTAATATCTATTAAAGTAGATGAATTTATTTCTACTTCTGGCGCTGTTAAAGATACTTTAGTATTGCTTGGAGAATTAATCGATATGCCCCCTGCGGAGCTCCCTATATTTCCTCCAGCTTGAAAATGTATTTCAGAGCCAACATTCGAAATATTATTATTCTGCATGTTTACAGTAGTAGTAGCTGTACAATTCCCCATGTTGTCTCCACCTACCGCAGCTCCAATACCACTACCTGTCACCAACAATCCATCAGAAGCTCTCACTTGTAGATATGGATTTTGAGTTACGACATTAGAAGCAGTAGACCAATTAGCGTCATTATTATTAAAATAAATGTCTTTGTTAACTCCCGAAAGGGAGTCGGCAGGAAATCCAATATATGTTGAATTGTCTCCTGTAAATATAAAATCCGCTAATTCTTTAGTAGTAATTTTCTTAGTAGTATAAGGGCCGGTAGTAGCCCCTGCTCCAACAGGGAGAAGAAAAGAGCCGCTGACGGCTTCATTTGCACCCATTCCAACTAATTGAGATATTTTTTTGTTTGCCATTTTACCTTAAACCTTATATTAATATACACTCTTTTAGTATGGCGGGAGTAGATTTGTTACCAATAGAGTATCGTTTTCTTGCTGTAAATAAAACCCATCATTATTACCCCCTTCCAAAAGGATAAAATCTTCAACTTTTTCCATACCCAAAACCCCGCTTATAAAAAGTCCATTCGTTCGATTATCTGGGTTTATCTCTACGTTAAAATCTGCAGTAAAAGTTTTATTAGGTCCTATAGAAGCATTATATGAAAAATTTAAAAGTTTAGCACCTTTGAAAGTATAACGTAAAGCCTCTTCTTGGGTGTTTATCGGGATCTTGCCCGCGTTAATAGGAGCTAAGGTAGATTTTTCACAACTATGAGGATCAACTTTAATTGTAAAGTCATATCCGCTATTTATAGAAATCAAATCAACAAGAGTTCCGCTATTTCCTGATTGCACTAAAGCTTCGATAGAAAGATTAGCGTATACCGAACTCGTAGCTCTATTATCAACAGGGAATTTATAACCTAAATTATTTAACTCTTGGCGATTCAAATCCATCGAAATACTATATCCCTGTATGTGAAGCTTATCAAAATCCACTCCAAGCCCCGAAAAAGAATCTGTTGTCAAAGTTATGTCTCCGGGTTTAAGAGCGGAATATCCTTCTTCAGCTAGTGTTTTTGGTATAACAACTTCTCGTTCAGGACTTATTGTTCCACTTTTTGTCTCTATTCCCGGCGCTTGAAAACCACTTCCGCTCATAGTGAAAGAAGCATTATAAGCTGTATAGGAAACAGAAGCAGAAGGAAACCCTCCTACCGCAGCACTTGTTGAATAAGAATTAAGGTAACAGTTACCAAACCCTATAACGTGATAATCTGGAGAATTTGGATCTATAGATTGGTACTCGTCAGGTTGAGTAAAATCTTCTTTAAATTGACGACCATATAAATCATTACCTTCTTGGTTGACTACCACATATATATTTTTTCCATCTCTGTAATTATTTAAAGGAAAGTCTTCCCAAAAATTTTTAGCTAGGTTGTTTTTACTTGGATTGAAAAATCCCGCTAAAAGAGAAACTTGATCGTTATTTGGATAATAAGATTCTCCACTAAAAGGAAAGTTATATAAAGGGTAATTTACATTAAGACCAAGCCGTGCTTCATTCTTCGTTCCACATAATAAGTAATTAAAATTTAAATCAACGGTAGGATAATTAATTATTGGCCTATCAACTAGGCCTCGTTGATTAATTTGAGTTATATCGGTATATGGTACATTTATGGAATAAGAAACAGATTGAACCCTATCTATAGGATTCAACCTGTTGATTTTTTGAACTAAATTAGAGTCGTCGTTTACCGGTGAAATTTCGTAATAATTAAAAAAATTTTTACCGCTTTCCGGCGCAGGCCCTAGGAATAAAGCTTGACAATTGTAAATTACAGTTGGCTTCGACATTATACATCTCCTTGATAAACGCTTGCATAAAGTATTCCAGCTAAGAAATCATCAACTTGATGATCTAAAGCTACATCTTGAATTTTTTTAACCCTTTCGTGATTCCTGTCTGTAGGTTCAGCAGCATAACGCCCAGCTTTAGCTAACCAACTTTCAGGGTCCTCATTAGCTATAACAATATTTGTTATCTCTCGAGCGATCTCTTTTTGCTGTTTACTAAGCCTCTTTCTATTATGTATCTGCCTCAATGAAGCTTCAACCTCGAGATTTAATTTATCAGAGAGGTTTAAATTTTCTTGTATTTTAGATAAACTAAAATTAAGGGAAGCTTTAGTACCGACAGGAGTTTTAGTATCCGTCTCTTTGGGGGTATTAGAACCTGCGGGCCTTCCGTTCATTTGCGGACCTTTCGCTCCTCCAATAATCGGAGCGTAAAGCCCTTCATTTCTAAGCTCTTTAAATTTGCGTTGAGACTCAATAGATTCTTCTTCTGTTGGAAACCTTCCAGACTCGATAGCTTGAACACCTTCTTCTGGAGTAAGAACCCCAAGCTCTATTAATCTGCTATAAACCCTTGAATATACCGAATTATCTCTCAGATCTACATCTTCAAAATGAGCATTAGGATAATTTTTAAATCCCATTTCTTTAGATACCCTTCTAATTTCAGGCATCAAAAAGTTTTCAAGAAATACCCTGCGGCCCTGTTTTAGTCTTTCCATGAAGACTTGAACTTTTATACTAGTATTTGCAAATTTTTCGTCACTTAATAGGATATTATTAAGACCCATTTGAATATCCTGATTAACCACCTCATATTTTTTTGAATCAAGAATATTAGCAATGTCCGGTATTACAAATTTAGCATCGGTAGTATAGTCAGAAATAAGAACTCGACCTACAGATTCATTCTCAAATAGCTTCTGCATAGCCATTAAATTCTTTTGGTTAACTCCTCCATCTTCGGGCTTAGACCCCATCGTGACAAGAAGGATGGCTTGGTTAGTAGTCCTAGCCACCGCCATATCCATCTGTTTCATCTCCTGCTTCCAGTTTATGTCTTCCAAGACTGGATACCCCATAGGGACCGCAAAAGGCTCGTAATCCTGCTTTTTGTAAAAAACAGCAATAAGTTTGTCAGTATTTAAAGGAATAGTTACAGCACTCATTCCTACGCCTTTTGAATCATTTATTAAATTCTTAGTCTCTTGTGGCAAGCTATCAAAGACTTCTTGTTGGTCTTCCGTTTGAGGATGCCTTAAAAGCTGCAATTCATAATCGGTTACTACTTTGTAATAAACGCCTGTGCTAAAGGTAATACTCCCTTGAAGCTGTATGTCGGAAGGGTTTAAAATAATATATTTTGCTGGAATTTCTAAATCTTCAGAAGCTTGGCTTATACCAAAAGTTTGATTTATTTTAAACGCATCAGATTTCTCCATTTTGGCATTAAACCTGTACATAAAGACATTTCCCGATCGGTAATACTCTCGGAAAAACCTGCTTTGTAAATCATCAATATTTATTTTTTTAAATAAAGTCTCAAAAAACTCCCTTGACTTTTTACTGCCCCCAGTATAGTAAAGATCACTAATAGAGAATTCTGTCATTAGATCTATAGTGTTTCGAAAAACTGAAAAGTTGTAATATGCTTTTTGGCACAGAATGATAGTATCTCTAACGTCAATATTAGAGTTATTGTTAACTCCGTGAGAATATTTAAACGGAATCATGCCGTTATCAATATTCCTAAACCTATCTGTTCTGGGTATATCAGCAGCAGCGTTCCTGCGAGTCCTCGTCTGAGAAGCCTTAGCTTCATTCATCGCCATCAGAGGTTCCGCACCTTGTTCCGTTTTCTTCCTTACAGCCATAATTTACTTTAAATTTACACTTAACCTAGCATTCTGGGAGTAAAAGTGTTACTAATTTGTTCCACCTTCGTGTTTTTAAGATCATTATAAGCTTTAATTCCCCAGTTTCCTAACATTAAAGTGGTATAATTATCTTTTCTAGCTCTATTAACCGAAGTGCTTCTTTTTAGATGCTGCGGAAGATCAAATGTCTGCATGCCTTTAGCGGTAGTCTTAACTTCTACAAGAGCGCATTGTTTCTTTGTCTGGTAAATTATATCATCTTGAAATTCTATTAAATCGCCTTTGTTTTCATAAGGCATCAATTTGATAGGAACTGCTTGAGCAGAAGCTTTGTCGAAAAAACTACCACATGCAGCGGTACGCGAAGCGAACCATATTCTTTTATGATCTATTGAGGCTTGCAAATACTCATTAGCTTCCCTTAGAAATGTGCTAGAAAAAAGTTGTTTAAAGCAAATTACATTTTCTTTTACATTATATTGACGTTTTGCCTTAAGAAGCATTTGTTGATAATCATTCCCATTCTTGTCACTATTAAAATCGAAAAACTTTAAATCTATACGTGCGTCTCTGAATAATTCGGATTCATTAGCGCTATCAATAAATTGATATCCAGCATTATCTATAATCAAAAGCTCTATTTTAAAACTGGTCATTAAATAATACAGATATTTAATATGATCTTTTAAATCACCTCCAGCAACGGCATAAGCATGAACTAAAGTAGATTCATTACCTTTATCTTCATCTAGTTCTAAAACAGACATAGCAAAATAATCAGAACTAGGGCTATTGCTAAAACTTGGATCAATCGCTAAAATATATTTTTTTTCAGGATCCCCTTTAATTAAAGTATGTTGCTTTTCTCCATCAGGTATGGTGCAATCGTGCATTTTCTTTGCACTAAAATAACTATCGCTTCCATCCGTAAATTGAGCACAATATTCCCGCTGAAAAGAAGAATTAGATGAACCACCAGCCTGAGCTTCTTCAATTACTGTTCTGTCAATCATATCCGTAGGAATAGAATTAAAACCCATTTGAGATATAAAATAATTAGATTGCTGTATTTCTTCCGAGTAGATGTTATTCATCCATTCTTTATAAGTTTTAAAAAGGTTTTCAAAGCTAAAGCTAGCAGAAGATAAAGCTATCATTTTGGAATTATTTGTAAACTGGACTCTATCCTTTTCTTGCATCTGTCCTTTTTTAATTAAATCATCTTCCATTTCCCTTATCTTAATCCTTTCTGCCATGTCTTGAGGAGCGACCAAAAATGGCATAAGAACACTTTTAATTGTTTCTTCGGGTAAAAGGAGGAACTCGTCTAATACCAAAATATTAGCACGGAATCCTCGAATTTTTTCACCGCTTAAAGGAATAGCTGTAATAGTGCCTTCATTTATTTTCCATTCAAACTGATCGTTGCGTTTAGATTTAGCGCCAAAAGCATGGGCTAACATTTGAGCTTCTTTCGATTCAACTATTTTTTCTAGGTTGTTAAAAATAAACCTAGCTGTACGAAAAGTTGGACCAGCAATTAATATCTTTGTTCGTGGTTCAAAAATACACTGAAGAAAACAATAAACAGCAGCAATAAAACTCTTACCACATCCGCGACCCCAAACGCACATACTAAAGTTTCTATTAAAAAAAGCCTTTAGTGTTATTTCTTGATAAAGGGCTAACTTAATGCCTGATAAAAGTTCTGTAGAAAAACCTAAATTAGAACGCATGAATTTAGCTAAAGTAATTTTAGCTTGACGATCAGGTAGTTCCCCTTTTAGCTTGAGAAGCTCTTCATTTAAATTAGGGACGGGTTTAGAATATTTTTCAGGACAGTACCACATTATAATAATTTTAAATCGTACGCCAATTGCAAATCATATTTTTCTTTTAAAACATCTGATAGCAAAAGTTTTTTTATTATCCTCACGCACTCTTTTCGTCCATCTACAAAAAGAAACTGTATGTGAGAGAATTCTTGAATTAAATCCCTTACATTATGAAAAATAAAATCAGGAGTAACTCTAGTATTTTTTTTATAAACATAAGGCAATCTATTAAAAGCTAAACACTCATCTAGTTTTCTTTCTATTAAAATGACCATATAAGCGTCTTCTTCTGCCGCTCTATTTATTTCATTTTTAAATCTCTCCAACCCTGAGCTTAATGTTCCTATTAAATCGGGTACAGATTTTCTTTCTATATAAGTATTGTGAGTTTTATCTTTATCATTTAAACAATAATCTCCAAATTTCAAACCTTTTACTTCTGTAGGGAAATCGTTAATCCTTAAAGGGTTTTGTTCTCGAGAATCTATATAAATTAAATGATCCTTAGAATATGTTTCTTTATAGTCTTTCTTAACCGGAACCTTCTTAAATTTATTTTTATATCCTATCTCTTTGCAAAGGCCATAGTAACTATCAAAAATAGTTTCATAATAAGAAATAGGAGGAATAGTTAATGTTCTGAGCTCTACTTGAGTAGGGGTATAACGCAAACCTTTTTCTTTTTTTCTTTTCTCTAAAATACTTCGGCAATATTCTCGAGCTTTTTCTAGAGGAATTTTCTTAAGCCAGTTTTTTAAATTTGTCTTGCTATTGAAATCTGATGCAAAATACTGATCTTTATTTTTGAATTTTATAAAATCTTTTGTATGTAAGTCTTTGCGCGGATAATATTTATGATAGTAATCACCAATAGACAATTTATGAGCTTTAAGATGAAGATGAAGCCCTCTATCTTTTTCGAATTCTTTTCCGCATTCTTTACACTTAACCATTTAAAATTTCTTCTTCGCTGATCCCCATAATTCTTGATTTTATATCTTCCATTGTGCTAAGTCTCTCTATCTCGGAGGATATATTTTTCTTACGAATCTCAGCAATTTTAATCATTTTATGTCTAGATTCTTCATCTTTCCAAAGTTCTACAAGATTAAGTATAGAAGCTGATTCCTGAAGTACTTTGCTGAGTCTTTGGCTTCTTTTTTCTTTTAGCTCATTAAGAAGTTTAGTCTGCCTATTAACACATTGATTATATTCCGTTTGAGCAGTGTTTATTGCTTCGACCAAACTCATCGCCATTCTGCGACCTTCTGTATCCTCTGCATTTTGATCTAACAGAGTTTGTAGTCTTTCTACTCTTCGTTGAATATTTGAAGCTATTACTACTTCGGCAGCTAATACTATGTACTGATCAACCTCTTCTTGAGAAAGGTCAGACTTATCCCAAGTGTAACGAACAAAGCTACTTTCAAATAATTCTCTATCTGTTTCTATTCCATATGTACTAATTTGATGCAAGAACCTAAACGTATGCATATAAGCAATAAGAGTGCTCATGTTCCTTTTTAGTTTAGGAGTAATTTTTTCTTTATCTATTCCGTTATAAACATACTTATTAACTCTTACTACCGCTCTTGATTCCGATTTAGGTGGAGCATATCCTCCTTCTGCTGGAACGTCTTCGTTACTATCAGAATACTTAACTTGATTAGGTAATGTCCCAATGTAATCAACTACAACTTTATATCTTAAATCAAGAGCAGATATTTTATTATCATCAAAAATTAAACGCACCATCTCCATAGGTTTCATGGCGCTGCAGTTATTACTTATAAACTCTTTTTGGTCATCCGTAAGTTGAATTTTTTCTTTAGGGTAATATCTATGTGATACTCTAGCTTCAAGACTTTTTTCTGATAAAAACTTCCTGACACATCTCCCATATTTACTTCTACCATCTTTTTTATCTGCAGGGATATCGGTAAAGACTAATTCTATTAATTCTTTTAAATGAGGAGCACCCTCCTTTGTGCTATTCCATTTTTCAAGGATAGCTAATTGTTGGTCTTCTGTGAGTTCAATATCTTTAGACTTCATATGATCTCGATCTCCCCGTTATGAATTATTTTTTTAACTTTCTCTATTATCGACTTTTTAACATTTTTTATTTGTTTGTATCCGGGAACACGATTTTTTTCATTTGTTTTATATCCCATTAAAGTAGCGGCTTTTTCTTCAGAAAGATTATCTATGTATAAAGCTTTATATATTTTCCATTCAGCAGGCTTTAAGACATCTTTCATTTTTTCGTTTAATTTGTTCATGAGAGATAGAATATCTATATCACTGTACTGAGTGGAATTTATTTCATATTCATGATCGTTTATAGATACTGGAAGTTTTGCGTCGTAAGCTTGTTTTCTAGTTTTAACCCAATTCGCATATAACGGACAAGCCTCGGATTGTTTACCATATATATAACATAAATCACCAGATTCAGATGCCGCACATTTTAAACAAGGACGACAATAGTTTCCGTAATTGTTACGAATTAAATTTTTTATTTGATTAGAAATTATTCTATTAATCCAAGGATTAAGAGCTTTCTTTTGATCATAAAGATGCCACTTCCTAAAAATATGAATTCTCAGGATTTGTGAGACGTCGTCAAAGTCCATCCAAGCAAGAGCTGTTAAATTCCACTTGGATTTTCTCTTCCTTATCTCAATATCTATTTGCTGTATATAATCTTCAAATTTGATTTCATGTTTGGACATTATTAGATCGAGATGACCCAGCATCTTTTAGAAAATCTTGCATTATAGTTTCCTTGGAATAACTTGAGTCTACCTCCCTCTGATAGCCGTCATCTATACTGTTTGGACTTGATCCCGCAATATCTTGTAATCTTTGTGGTTTTAATCGTCCTTCTCCTTGGATTTCAAAATCTAATTTATTTATATTAGTAGAAAAATATTCTTCTTCTTCTTCGACTTCTACTTTAGTGACCTGTGACATAGGTCTAAATACTTTCTTAGTTGGCGCAGAGCTAGCTACAGAAGTATATGAATTTCCACAACCTGAACAAAATTTAGGTTTACTTAAAGAATATTCTGTGGCTGAACCGCAATTTGGACAATACGCTTTCATAAAAAAAGTTACACTATATATATTATTAATCCCTACTACTTTTTCAAAAAAAGTGTACTCTATTTTATATATGCGAAATTCCCACTTTACTAATTCGGATGGTGTTGAATATCAACTAATATGGAAAAAACCTCATTATAAATATAAAGCTGATGGATTGTGCAGCGATCCAGAGTCAGAAGAGCCTACTATCGAAATAGATCCAACTCTAAAAGATAGAAGAAAGATGAGTGTCCTCGTTGAAGAAGTCACTCATGCTTTCTTTTGGGATATCCCCGAATATAAAGTTAGAAAATTCTCTGCTCTTGTAGCAAAGCTTATAAAACAAAATATTAGTGATTCTCAATAGTATTAATTTTCTGCACAATAAATTTTGTTATAGCGGATCTGACAATATCACTTTCGTCAAATTCAAAGGTATGGATTCCCATATCTCGACTTTCTTTATTGTCGAAAACCGAAAATATTTTTTCAAAACCCCCTCTATTTCCATTCTTTAAATCTGTCTGCATCGGATCAGCCATAATAAAACCTCGAGAATATCTGCCGATTCGAGTCATAACTGTTACTATTTCTCTAAAAGAACTGTTTTGAGCTTCGTCTAAAAGAATAGCTTTCCCATTCCAACTCATGCCCCTAGCGAAATTCACAGGATGTATTGACACTCTCTGGTCTCTTTGCAGCTTCTTTACGGTATCTTCATTTAAAAGCTCATCTAACTTATCCATAAATGGCAAATTATAATAATGCAACTTCTCATCGGCATCTCCGGGAAGAAAACCTAACCTAGAATCTGAGCTTTCTACTGCAGAACGCATATATATCACATCAGAGACTTTAGAGTCATTAAGAAGGTTAAGGGCAGAATAAACTGCTGTTAAAGTCTTAGAGCTTCCTGCAGGTCCCTTGCACAATAATAGTCTTGTAGATTTATCTAATGATATTTTTATAAATCGTTTTTGCTTTTCTGTCCAAGGTAATTCTTCTATATAAAAATTTTCCCTTGGCTTTATTGTATCCCTTTGGTGAATTTTCACTTTTCCGTCGGTAACTTCAAGGGACTCAAAATCCCCTGTGTGTTTAACTCTTGACATCACTAATATGATACACACTTTTAGTGTAATATTAAAATGAAAAGTTATGGGGGAAATAAAAAATACAATTACTAATGTAGCTGGCGCGAGTAAAAGTTTTACTCCATTATCTCCAGAATCTATAGATAAAGAATATATAGGTGTAACTTTAGAAAGTTTAATTGGAGAATATGGATGGATTCTTTTAATAGCTATCCTCACTATTATCGCAAAGGACATGATTATAAATTTTGTTCAAGGTTTACTCGTGTTTATGGGAAATGATTTTAATAATGATGATATTATTTATATATCAGGTCGTCAAGCTCGTATAGTTCGAGTAGGAGTTCGCAATACAGTTTTTTACATGTCAGATCGACGCAGTAAGATGCTAG
>WLWG01003069.1_pt1 | contig 11787 bp, 10 predicted proteins | sample 6712871 | NCBI WGS metagenome assembly WLWG01 (sample SAMN12718693, study PRJNA515312) | sponge metagenome | isolation source: marine sponge | host: Mycale hentscheli | place: New Zealand: South Island, Marlborough, Capsize Point | collected 2003-05-01 | reverse complement strand
TGATGATCCTGCAGCTGAAGAAGATATTTCTAGATGGGTCACGCGAAACGGACATGAATCATTGGATCTGTCCAAAGATGGTGACAAAATAACATTTCAGATTAAAAAGGTGAAGTAGCCTAAACCATGACTGTTGTTGATGATGCAGATATTCTGAATCGTGTTGGCAATACCCCTCTGGTTGATCTGGATTCCCTTTCTCGTGACGGCGTAAAGTATTTTGCAAAATTGGAGGGACATAACCCGTTTGGCTCTGTAAAGGACAGAGCTGCATTTTGGATGATCAAGGATGGTGAAGAAAGAGGCCTTCTAAAAAAAGGCAAAAGCATAATCATAGAGCCGACTTCTGGCAATACCGGAATAGCGTTAACTGGAATAGCTAATGTGTTGGGCTACAAAGTGGAAATTGTAATACCTGACAAAGTCAGCAATGAAACTAAGGATATAATTAGAAATCTCGGTGCCAAGGTCTTTGAGACCAGTGATGATTTATGCCCCAAGGTTGGTGCTGGCACTGATCAAAGCATTGCACTTGCAACATCCATTGCGTCCTCCAGGCCTGACACGTATTATTCTCCAAACCAATATGCCAATGAGGCAAATTTCAAGGGCCACTATGTTGGAACCGGGCCTGAAATCTGGAAGCAAACTGAGGGCAAGGTGACTCATTTCTTCACTGGTGTTGGTACTGGCGGGACGATTACCGGCATAGGATCCTTTCTAAAGGAAAAAAATCCCGATGTCAAGATCATCGGATGTCAGCCTCAGCAGAACCATCTGATTCAGGGATGGCGAAATTTTGAGGAATCTGCAAAACCTGACTTGTTCTTAAAACGCGAAGGTGTTGTGGATGACTGGATCTCTGTTGATAACAATGAGGCGTTTTCTGTAGTGGATGAAGTTCTTGCAAAAGATAAACTCTTGATCAGTCCGTCTTCTGCAGCAGTTTATGCATGCATGAAAAAATATTCTGTCGGGGATGATGCATGCGTTGTGGGAATTTTTGCAGATGATGGAAGAAAGTTCAAAAGCGTTTATGCTAAACAGAATGTAATGACCGAGGAAGAATTTGACAGTTCTCTTGAGGATGCAGAACACCTGTCTGAATTGGCATACTGATACACGTCTATTCCAATATTTTCTTTAGGCGCTTTTCGTAAAATTCTCTGAATATTGTATTTGTGCCTATTTCATATTGCAGACATTTGTCGCTATGTTCAGTGAGTTGACTCTTGATTTCTTTACTCCATTTGCTTTGTTGCCTGTCCTTGGGATCTATTATTGATGGGTTTTCTCTTATCTTTTCCATGACTTCGATCATTGTTTTACTCATCTGTTGAAATTTACTTGTACGTAACAGGAACATCTGTGATTCATCTTTGCTGACTAGGTTCATTATTGCGTGCACTTGACCATAGTATTCCAGTCCTTTTTCGTTATATTTTTTAAAATCTTCAATCCTGCACTGCCAATATTCTTTGGATGCTTTTTCCTCGATCTTGTACTTGAATTGATTTTTCCCTAACTCCATTCCAAGTTTTGCCAGTTTTTCACTGTGTTCTTTTACTGCTTTTTTCAGATTTTCTGGATCCTGATCCATACAACTTTGTTTTTTTGATCACAATAAAGAGTTTAGATTTTGGATTCTTCCCATACCTTCATTGACTCCTTGGCGTGAAAAACCATGCATTTCTCACAAAATGAATCCCATTCACCAGTTCCTGATTTCTCAAAAAACGCTTGTGTCCATTTGTAGGGTGGCTCCTTCCTGTACTGAAACTGCTGGATTGTATAGATTTCTTTCTCGTAAAACTTGTTCTGACATCGTTTGCATTGGGAGTTTCTCATTGTTGCTTGTCTGAATTTTCTGTGAGATACTTGTCCACATCAATTGCCGCCATGCATCCGAACGCTGCCGCTGTGATTGCCTGCCTGTAACTTCTATCATGCACGTCTCCAGCTGCAAAGATTCCTTCCACGTTGGTATGTGTTTTATTTTTTAATGCAACGTAACCCTCGTCATCCAGATCTATTTGATTTTTGAATAATTTTGTATTTGGCTCATGTCCGATTGCTACAAACAACCCTCCGACGTCAATTGTTGACTCTTCGTCGGTTTTCAGGTTCTTTAATACTGCTTGCTGCATTTTCTGATCTCCTTTGATGTCCGTTACTGCCGAATCCCAATGAAATTTTATCTTCTCATTGTTGAGTGCCCTTTCTTGCATTACCTTGCTTGCGCGAAGTTCCCCGCGTCTGTGTACGAGATGAACTTTTGTTGCAAATTTTGTTAGAAACGTGGCTTCCTCAATTGCAGAATCTCCACCGCCGACCACTATTAGTTCCATATTTTTAAAAAATGGCCCATCACATGTGGCACAATACGATACTCCTTTTCCTGCAAACGTCTGTTCTCCTTCCAATCCCATTTTTCTTGGGTTTGCACCTGTTGCAATAATCACTGCACGTCCCTCGTATTCTTCTGACGCTGTTAGTACTTTGAACGGTTCGTGTCTGAAATCAACATTTACTGCCTCATCATCAATAATTGTAGTCCCCATTCTCTGAGATTGCTTTCTCATGTCTATCATCAAATCCGGACCCATTATGCCATTTTCAAATCCAGGATAGTTTTCCACTTCTGTGGTATTGACCAGTTGTCCTCCTGGAAGTATTCCTGATAAAATCAAAGTATCGTATCCTGCCCTTGAACAGTAAATCCCCGCAGTGTATCCTGAAGGACCTGCGCCGATAATAATCACGTCAAATTTTGTTTTACTTTTATCTGGTATTTTTGGACCGTCGTTATTTGTCTCAAGTACTGCTGCACCTGAATCTGCTGCCATCATGATGATTCTACACTCAATTTCAATAATTTAAGTGATGTCTCTTTGAGATACGTAGTTAATTTTTAAAATAATTCATTTTCAAGTTTACAGATTTTAAAAACCAAATGTTGATGGCTGTTCTTGGAAATGATTTTGACGGTTACGGCTTGACTGTCCTTCAAATTTTAATTGAAATTGATTCTGTCCTATTCTACACGAAATAACTTATTTTACAATTACTTGATCGGAAAAGTCTTGTTTAAACCGAATTTTTTAACTCGTCCATAATTTCTGAATGCCTCTTACAAAATTTCCTGTTTTCTATTTGAGAATAAAATAGATCTTTTTGCCAATGCGCATTAAACAGTCTGCATTCCTTATCATCACAAAATGCTTCACCTGTTTCATAATACATGATGCCTTGCAGAAGATACCCTTCTGCAATCTTATGTAGTCGTGAATCATGAAATTCTAAAAATTCCCCTTTGTATTTTTCCTTATTCTCTTTAATTTCATCTTCAGAAAAACATGTCATTAAATCTAGATAGTATTGTTTTGGTTTTGCAGGCGCCTCTATCATCCCTGTGGTTGAAATTATTGCTGGGTTGGATCCAATCAGTGCCCTTGCATGATATCTGAAACCATTGTTATCATCAAATGTACATGTGGTTTTATTTGTAAAAATAACATGTAGTATGTTATCTGTTTTTTCATCTGTTGGAATGTATTCTGTAATTATTTTTTGTAGCTCAAATCCGTCATACAGCATCATCGTCTCCTCCTCCGATGAGTCTTTGTTCTCCTTTTCAATTCGTATGTCTTCTGTTGAAGGAATATGTTTTTTGAATTGTTTTTTTAAATCAAAGATTCTTGTGGTTGCAATCTTTTCAAATATTTTGCCATTCAAAGATGCAAAAAAATTTTCTCTTAGTTCTATTTCAACTGGAAACCTGTCTGTGACAAATTTTTGTATATCTGCTAACTGGATTTCAGGAACTGTAGGTTCGTGATACAGAATAACTTTGGTAATCTTCACGCTGAAATTGTGTTTTAATTACTTATCTTTCTAGCTCTTTGATTTTGGCTGCCGTAATTTCAGCTGCCTTTTTGCCAGAAAATAACATTGATCCAAATGTGGGACCCATCCTTGCAAGTCCGTGTGTTTCTGTAACTGACATGCCTGCTGCAATCAACCCCGGATATACTTCTCCTGTTTTATCGACCACGTGCTCTTCCCCTTCGTTGACGTGCATTGGATCCATTCCCTTCCATTTCACTAGTCCTCTATCCACGAGTCTTTTTACTGCGACAGAATCATGACCTGATGCGTCAATTATGATTTTTGCCTCAAAGGCAACTGGATCAACACATGTAATGTTGCGTGGCAATGCCGATACGGGCATCCAATTAACTACGATTCCTGCAACCCTGCCATTTTTCATTACCAGATCATCAAACTTTGTTAGTTGTAGAAATTTTACTCCTGCATCGCATGCTGCAGCAATTAATTTTGAAACCGCATGTGGGCCTGGTGTTAGGTATAGTCCCTCTGCAACTTTTTTGTATGGTATTCCCAATTCATCCCATATTTTTTGAGATGGCTCTCTAACTGTAACTGGATTCATCATGTATCCTCCCAACCAATAGCCTCCGCCCAGGTAGTTATTTTGCTCAATTACCAAAACCTTGTAACCCATGTTTGAAAGCTCTCTGCTTGCGGTTAGTCCTGCAGGACCTGCACCAATAATTATTACATCTGATTCTGCTCTGTCAATTAACACTTCATGAAATTCATTTGCAATTGCACGTGTGATTTCAACTTCACGTACGTCCGTAAATATTTTAGTTGATTGTTCTGCTATTGTTGCTTCTTGCATGTGGGTGTTTCATCTGCTAATCAATTAATACTTTCCCACATTTGAAAAATTAGGTGGCACTAATTCATGATGATCAATGTTGATAATAAATGGAAATAGGAAAATTACGTTCCTTTTTGAAAATTTCTATCCTAAAACATCCGTATATCAAAAATTTATAACCAAACTAAAAGAAAATAACTTGTATTGACAATATCTGATCTTAAACAATCTCCGCCTGATCCTGTAAAGTCCAAAATTAATTGGGCTAGGATGGAAGAGGCTGATAATTTTGCCAAAACTGTGAAACTGTTCCGTCAAGGAAAATATGATGAGGCTAGTTTCAGGCGATTTAGACTTCAGCATGGGGCATATGGAACTAGGATGACTGGGGACTATGCCATGGTTAGAATCAAGCTTCCTGCGGGGGAAATTTATCCTGATCAAATTGAAAAGATTTCTCAACTAAGCGAACAATATTCTATAGGCAGTGCACATTTCTCAACTCGAGAAAATATCCAGCTTCACTGGGTCATCCTTGAAGACGTCTCTGAAATATTCCGAGGCCTTGCCGAGGTCGGGCTGACCTCAAGGGAAGCTTGTGGAAACTCTGTGAGAAACGTAATGTGCAGTCCCTTGTCCGGTGTTTGTCCTGATGAGGAATTTGATTCTACTCCTTATGCCCTTGCAACTGCAAGATTCTTTTTGAGAAATCCAATGGCTCAGAATCTTCCACGTAAGTTCAAATTCAATTTTACCTGCTGTGAGAAGCACGGAATGGTAAGGATGGTGGACGTGGGATTGATTCCGCAGATTCGACAGGTGGACGGATCTGATCAAAGAGGATTTAAAATTTTTCTGGGTGGTGGACTGGGAAACAAATCTTTTGTCGGACATCAGCTGGAAGAATTTACTCCCGAAGAAGATCTACTCTACACTTCAATTGCGGTAATGAGGATCTTTGACAGACTTGGTGATAGGAAAAATCTTGCAAGAAACAGAATGCGTTATCTTGTAAATGACATGGGTTGGGAAAAATTCCAAAATCTTGTTTTCAAAGAGAGAGCCATTGTGCGAGCTACTCAATCGGTAATTACTCAGCTAGACATTGATCATTCTACAAATCCAATCAGACGTCCTATTCGCATTTCTGATGAGAATGGCGGGGATGTGGCTCCTGATGGATATGCAAGATGGCTTAAAACAAATACTGTTAAACAATCTCAGCAAGACTACCACTCTGTATTTCTCACACTTGAAGCAGGTGACGTCACCGCAAGCCAGCTGCTTGCATTGTCTTACATTATTCGCAACTTTTCATCTGAAGGCAAGGCCAGATCCGGCTTTGTACAAAATATCGCATTGAGGTATGTCCATGATGATGATTTGCCCGTACTGTATTCCAAACTTCTTGAGGCTGGGTTGGCAAAATCTGGAGCTCTTACTATGACTGCGCCAATTGGCTGCTCTGGAACCACGTCTTGCAATCTGGCATTGACAAATTCACATAGGCTTGCAAAAGAAATCCAAAGAAAATTCCTGGAAATGAAATTGGATGAGGATGATGATCTTAGCGATTCTTCAATTAAGATAAGCGGATGTCCGAATTCTTGTGGGCAACATGGCATTGCAACTATCGGGTTCTTTGGAGGGGGCGGACGTGTTGGAAAAGACATGTATGCAAACTATCAGATGTCATTGGGCGGACGTTCTGACGGTGACACCATGCTGGGACAGACCTGTGTCAGGGTTCCGGCAAAAAGAGTTATTCCTGTAATTCTAAAAATTATAGAGACGTTCAAACAGAACAAACAGTCTGATGACACTCTAAAGTCTTGGATTCATAGGATTGTAAACGGAAATGAGGACTCTAAAGTTAAGTCTGTTGTTGATATCAAAAAAATACTTGAACCCCTCGTCACTCCTCCTACGATAGAAGACGATCCTGACTTTTACTTGGATTATGGAAGTGATGCTAGTTACCACACAAAGACTGGAAAGGGTGAATGTGCTGCTTGACAAATTCTACTAAAATTACCACTGATGTTGACTCTTTACGTTCTGAAGTTAGGGACAAAAGCGTCCGGGTAATAGATGTCCGAAGGGAGGCTGATTATAAACAGGATCACATTCCGACTGCTGTGAACTTGCCTTTGGCGCATCTTTTGTCTGATGACAGTCCTGAACGCGTATTGAAGATTGTGAATTCTTTGGGTATAGATGATGAGACGCCCGTAGTAGTTTATGATGATACCTTTGGTGCTCTGGCATCCAGAGTGGCCTGGACTTTGGAGTATCTTGGACATTCAGACGTGACCTTGCTTGAAACCACCTTCAGTAATTGGAAGTCCGTTGGCCTAGAAAGTGATTCTGCAATACCTGAAGTACAAAGTAAAGAGCATTCCATGAGACTACAGTCTGACATCCTGGCAACATCCGATTATCTGGAAAGTGCAAAAGCTCGAGATGATGTAATTCTGATAGATAATCGTGAAAGACTAAATTTTCTTGAACAGCACATTCCCGGCGCAATCAGTCTTCCTTATAGGACTCTTGCCACATCTGACAAAATCCTACGCTCAAAAGAAGACATGAAGAGATTGCTTGACAATCGAGGCGTTACTGGAGATTCTGAAATCATCACATATTGCGGAAGTGTTGGAACTCTGTCTGGATTGGCATACTATGCATTAAAGTCTGCAGGACTTTCAAATGCAAAGCTGTACGTTCGCTCATTTAAGGAATGGAAAAATCTTGCAAAGCCTACTGAAAAACAACAAGACGCAAGTTACTGGGATTTGTCTGCAGAATAATTAACTAACTAATTAATTTCACTTCTGAGTTTTTTTGTAACTGTGCCTTCTATGTTGTTAAACAACACTAGCATGCTTTCTTTATTGTCAATTATGTAGTCTGCTCCTCTATCCTTAATTCTAATTTTCCACAGTCTGATTTCTCTATGCTCGTCAAAGAAAGTCTCTATCATCTGTTCACCAGATTTTGCTGGATCTATGAACACTTCGAAAAGTTCCAGCGTCTTTTCCACGTCTTCATCTTCTATTGACTCTTTTACTGAATGGACTGCTTGACTGAGCTCTTTGAGATTCTTGATGGGTTTTGGCAGTGTTTTTTTCGTGATTCCAAATAATCCCCTCTTCTCTTTTCCTATCTTTTCTGCAATGTTGTCTGCAAGATCATATATTGGAATTTTACTTAGGCCGTCACGCTTTTCATTTTGCACTATGAGTCCTTTCTCTAATAATTTTCTCAGAGCTGTCTCTGCATCTATCTTGTCTAAAAATGTCGTCCAAACAATTGCACCTAGAGTGTGATATCCCTGTCTGACTGATTCAAGCACTACGATTTCTTCAATTCTCTTAAACCCTTCTTCAATTCTGACATTGCTGAAATCTTTATCGCGAATTGATTTTCTTGCATTTTTGACATCAACTTCAATTGAATTTTTTAACGCTTCTAATGATTCTGGAACTTGATTTAACAATGATAGAAAACATGCTTGGTTGTACAATGCCATTCCGTATGTTGGATCCGACTCAATGGCCTTTTCAACTGAAGACAACGCCTTGGAATAATTTTTCTGCTCATAATGTACTAGTGCCTTCAGATTCCATGCTTCGGGATTTGTAAGGTCAAGTTCTAAAATCTTATCGTATACTTTTAGGGCCTGACTATAATCTTCTAGGTGAAATCTGGCATATCCTAACTTCATCAGGGTTTCTACGTTGTCTGGCTCAATTCGTAATGCTTGTTCAAACATGTCGATGGCTTCTTCGAGTTTTTCATCAGCCATTAGGTTGATTCCCTTTTTAAATAATTTTTTACGATTATAATCTACATCCACTAAACTTCTCTCCGTAGGTATTGTTTTCTCGATCTTTGTTTCTTCTACCTGTTCTTTTGATTTCTTGGCGAAAAGCTTCTTCACAGCTCAGATGGGCTTTTATCTAGATAAATACCAAGTGGTGTGCTCCATTATGGCCATTCCGACTTCTGATATGTCATTTGAACAAGCGATCTAAATATAAAAATACTTGAAATACCCTCAAACGATTGTGTCATCTCAACCCCGATTGGAGATTCAAGGAAAGGCACCTTTCAATCAATCAGGCGTATATGAGGCTCAGATTGCAATTACTGATACTAAACCTACTGAGGATGCGATTAGAAATAAACAATTTTCATTTTTGTGGAGGGGTAATTTTCATCTTAGAGTCAGAGATGGATTATTTTCTGAAACAATTGGTTCTGCCTCAAATCCTCTTCCGGCATCTATTGCAAATCTAGGAAAAGTGTGGATTGTTGTCACTGACTTGTTCTCTTCATTACATTCTGTCTTTGATGTTCCTCTAGCAAGATCTGACTCCAAACCTGAAACCTCGTCTATTACCAAACCTGAAATTCAACATGTCACTAAATCTGAACCTAATACAATTCCTGATATTTCACAATCAAAACCATTTACAAAAACAAATGTTGCAAGTATTCCTGGTGACAAGGGCCAAGCTGGCCAAGCTGGTCCTGTTGGAGACAAGGGCTATCCAGGTCCTACCGGTGACAAGGGCCAAGCTGGCCAAGCTGGTCCTGTTGGAGACAAGGGCATTCCTGGTGACAAGGGCCATCCTGGGCCTCCTGGCCCTCCAGGTCCAATTGGAATAAAGGGCCAAGCTGGCCAATTTGGTCCTTCAGGTGACAAAGGTGCAACTGGTGACAAAGGTGCAACTGGTGACAAAGGTGCAACTGGTGACAAAGGTGCAACTGGTGACAAGGGAATTTCTGGTAATAGGGGATTAACAGGTGATAAAGGATTAACAGGAGACAAGGGTGACAAGGGTGACAAGGGAATTACTGGTCATCCTGGAGACAAGGGAGAAAAAGGACCTACGGGTCTTTCTGGAGATAAAGGTCCAATTGGATTAAAAGGTGCTCTTGGAGACAAGGGAGAAAAAGGACCGACAGGTCCTCCCGGAGACAAGGGCGTAACAGGATTAAGAGGAATTACTGGAGACAAGGGAGAAAAAGGACCGACCGGAGAAAAAGGTTCTAAGGGATTAACCGGTTCTACAGGTCCTCCCGGAGGTAAGGGTACAACAGGTCTAACTGGAGTTCAAGGTGACAAGGGAATTGCAGGCGGACCCGGTCCTCTTGGAGACAAGGGACAGCAAGGACAGCAAGGTGTAACCGGTTCTAAGGGATTGACCGGCCCGACTGGCAGTCCCGGAGACAAGGGACAGCAAGGACAGCAAGGTGTAACCGGTTCTAAGGGATTGACCGGCCCGACTGGCAGTCCCGGAGACAAGGGACAGCAAGGACAGCAAGGCCCTCAGGGTCCGGTAGGTTCTAAGGGATTGACCGGCCCGACTGGTCCTCCCGGAGACAAGGGTGACAAAGGTCCTACAGGTCCTCTTGGTGACAAAGGAACTAAGGGAATTGCAGGTTCATCCGGAGAAAAAGGACAGCAAGGCCCTCAGGGTCCGGTAGGTTCTAAGGGATTGACCGGCCCGACTGGCAGTCCCGGAGACAAGGGTGACAAGGGTGCTCTTGGCCCTCAGGGTCCTCTTGGTGACAAAGGAACTAAGGGATTGACCGGTTCATCCGGAGAAAAAGGCCCTCAAGGCCCTCAGGGTCCTGCTGGTCCTAAGGGATTAACCGGGATTCCAGGCCCTCAGGGAGAAAAAGGAGAAAAAGGCCCTCTTGGACCGCTTGGAGAAAAAGGAGTCACTGGAGCTTCAGGCCCTCAGGGAGAAAAAGGCCCTCAAGGTTCTCAAGGCCAGCAGGGTGAACGCGGGACTACTGGCCCGCCTGGTGACAAAGGCCCTCAGGGCCCTCAAGGAATTCAAGGGCAGCAAGGTCCCCTTGGTCCAACCGGCCCGATTGGTTCTATCGGAGAGCAGGGTCCAGTGGGAGGACAAGGCCCAGTTGGTCTGTCAGGCCCCAAAGGTCCGCCTGGACCACCGGGAGAAAAAGGTCCATCTGGCGGAATGGCTTCTGAACAAAAGGCAATTTTTAAAGATCTGTTGGAAATTTTGACAAACAAAAATATCATTTCTACAGAAGAACAAATCAAATTGATGAGTTATCTGTACTAGTGTTTTTAATGCAGTGCTCTTGATTATTGTTTTATTATTACTTAAAAATGATTATCAAAAATTTATTTTCTTAATTTGAATCACCATTTATTTTTTCTATATTTTTAATTATGAGTTAATTTTTTTATAAAATATCGTTCCTTTTTTTATGATGTATTTTCACATATGATTGTTCTAATTTTTTTCAAAATTGAGATTGTTGATGCTTTGCAAAATGTTTAGTTTCAAGGATGAAAAAAAAATCCTAGTTATCACTTCGAAGATTAGAAAAATGAAAACAATTCGTCGTCTGTGAGACGATTGTTAGTTTGCAAACGGTGTTATCGTCTCTTTGGAGCTGCTTTGCGTGTTGCTGCTTTTCTCTTTGGAGCTGCTTTGCGTGTTGCTGCTTTTCTCTTTGGAGCTGCTTTGCGTGTTGCTGCTTTTCTCTTTGGAGCTGCTTTTTTTGTAGATGATGAAGTTGATCTACGTTTAGTTGCAGCTTTTCTTTTTATAGCCATTACAGAATCGATATTCTCATTGTTTTTCAGTGGTTAAACTAAAGAAATTTACACAAATTGATTACAATTTATCGAGTAATTTTACTTATTTTTTTCTGTTATTGGATATTTTTTATCCATATTCTCTGAAAATTATTTTGTAAATTACATCTGATCCTTCTTTTACAATTATTTCTGTGCAGTTTGGTGTTTCAACTCAATTTTTTTACAGGTTGTGAATGTAAATTATTTCTCATCTAACACACACTTGTATGTTGTTTTGAAACTGTCGATGATTATTTTTTTTAAAAATTATACGCCGCGTCTTTTAATTATCGTTAACACATCTTCATCAATCAAAACATGGCTTAATCCTACTCGTTGTCCTCCAAATTTTACGCTTTTACCCCATACCAAACCGTATCTGAATTCTCTTTTCAATCTACGATGAAGCTTGTTACAGATATCTTCTACTGAATCCCCTTCTCTGGCCACCAGTGGTTCTTTAAAGTCCGTC
>WLWG01003067.1_pt1 | contig 11789 bp, 9 predicted proteins | sample 6712871 | NCBI WGS metagenome assembly WLWG01 (sample SAMN12718693, study PRJNA515312) | sponge metagenome | isolation source: marine sponge | host: Mycale hentscheli | place: New Zealand: South Island, Marlborough, Capsize Point | collected 2003-05-01 | reverse complement strand
GCATTTTCATGCGGTCAACTTCAGCAGGCACGACAGACATCTGCACTTCATCGTGCACGTAGGCACAACGGGTGTAGTCACGGTTATATGTAAGACCTGCATCGTCAAGCATCTGCTGTCCAATCACTACCCATCGCTTGGAGATGATTGCTCCGGCAGACTGGAGTAAGAAGTTGGGACTACTGTGCTCAGCACGACAGAAGATAGGACGCCCATCAAGTCCTTTAAGGCGGCCAGTTGAGCGTACTTTGAGCTTGACTGCATCTACTAATGGCTCTAGTCCAGGAATAGCGTCAAGGAACTTGCGGCGTAAGTCACCACCAAGTGTTTTCTTCTGTGCATCTGACAGCTCAGGACTGAGACTGTGTCCCAGCTTCACGTCACCGGCACCATATATAAACGCATACGTGAGGGTCTTGACCTGTGTGCGTGTACATCCCACACGGTCAGCGTTCTGCTGGTGAATGTCACCGTTGACGACAACTTCAGCGAAGGCGCCTTCATCAAAGGCAGCTAGGTAATGTCCAAGCAGTCGAAGCTCTAGTCCTTCAAGGTCAGCACCAACCATGACATGACCAGGGTGTGGAACAAATAGTTCCCGTGCCCATGGTGCAGAGACGACCTGGCCCAAGTTGGGACCACGGTGAGCGTTACGTCCCGTTTGTGTTGACAGTGTGCAGCTGTGGTGGATACAGCCGTCGCCCTCAATAGAGTTGAACCAAGAGTTGGTTCCCTCCGACAGCTGACCAAGCCACTTCTGCAGCGTCAACAAACGAATAAACATCTCACACTCGTCATGCAGTTGCTGGTTACCAGCAGACAACGCGATGTCTCTCACTTCGGAGAGAGTTGCTTCATCAACCTTGGGCTTACCAGTCTCTGTAACCCGTGTGAAACGAGCACCACGGAAGGTCTGCAGTGCCCACGCTATGTTCTGACGTGACGTCGGATTGAAGTCAGTCAGGCGTGTCATAGGAGCACCTGCTACATAGCCACGCTTCTTATCTGCACGCTTGGGAGTAAAGACTTTACCCGGTACATACAGATAGATTTTAGAGATAGCCTCAGTAATAGAATCAAACTCATCTTGGAGCTGTGAACGTACACGCACAGCAGCATCCATATCAAAGCGAAACCCTGATGCTTCCTGCTGGGCCATCAACATGGCCATATCCATTTCAAGTTTGATGTAATCAGGCATAAGTCTCCATTCGTCGTTGTAGTAGTTCGTATAACCGCAGCGTCACTTGCGTATCTTGGATGCAGTAATCAAGCATCTCAGGTGTGTAAGTACTCCAGTCGTTGCTTTCGTTCTTAGAAAAATCACCCTTGAAACACTTTAAGCGATAGCCCCATGCTTCGAGGGAGTGACGTCCATACAAACGTTGAGGCATACCTTCAGGACGACGCTCATAATCGCGGTCACTGATGTTGGGATAGTACAGACGTGACATGACAAGAGTGTCTTGTACTTCACCTTGGAAATCAAAGTCAGGGAACTGCTCTTTGATAAGGGGGATGTCATAGCCAGCGATGTTGTGTCCGATAAGAGCATCAGCTTTTTCGAGTTGCTTGATGCCTTGAACAACAGCACGCTCAGGCTTGTAGTCAAAGACAATGGGGTCGTCAGAGGTGCTCATATCACGCACGACGATGCAATGGATTGTGGAACCACGACGCAGGAGGCCAGTGGATTCAATGTCAAACAGGAGGTTGGTAGTCATCTAGATTTTCAGTAGTAGTTTTTGGGTCATACTCATCGACGACGAAGTTAGATGCGTCGAAAAGTTCTTTTTCAAGTTTGCGTTTAGGTGCTTTGTTAACCCCAAAGCGTGGGTCTTCTTCATCAAAGAGGGGTTCAATTGCGATGTTTAGTTCACGTCCAAGGCGTGCAGCCCTACGGAACTCATCTTTGTAATACGGTTCCCATTCATGTGCAAGGACAACAATCTTTTTGATACCCATGAGGTAGCACTGGAAGACTGAAGCAGAGAATGGATAGCGTGTTGTATAGACGACAGCACCTGCAGTAGGTGTGCCTCGTTTGGATGTTGTAGCAATGGCATATGTCAGGCAATCGATTTCAACTTTGCATGCAGCAAGTATAGACCTACCGTCTCCAATAATCTCACGGTCACGTACAAGAATGCATCCGCCAGGGGACTTTGGATGCGTTGATGCTAGACCAACAGTCTTAGCAATAGACATAAAGTATTTCTCTTTATTCTTAATGTAAGTAGGGTCTCCTAAAGGTGCAGTCATATCCACAAAATAGTACTTTCACTCCTATATTAGGTAGTGAAACATATAGATGCGACTACATATGGACTACGAAGATTTCCTCAAAAACAATGATAAGTTTGAGTCATGGTGCGGAAAGATTGATTACGACACAGTCGATTTTGTAAATGCGGCACAGTCTGTACCGTTTCATTTAGGCGGAAAAGATGTGATTAGTTTTGGTAAGTACAAGCAATCAGATAAAGTTAATAGCCCTGCTCATTACACACGTGGTGCACAGGAAGCTATCGACATTATTGAAGAAGCTATCCAAGATGCACCCACTCCTAAAGAAGGAATGCTTCAAGCACAAACGCTTAAGTATCTCCTGCGGATGTGGCTTAAGGATGACCCCAAGCAAGATGCAGAGAAAGCTCGTTGGTATTTAAATCGTCTAATAGATTCGCTATCATAATAAAGCGCCCGTTAAGGGCGCTATTAACAGCGCTTGAAATATAAGAATCTATTGTTAGCAGTCAAGGTCTCATGACTTTGAATATGTGAAGATAAGGTATCAAATATTTCATTGATGTCATATTGAGAGTGCTTAAAATAAACTCCAATGCCTTCAGACAGCTCTTCATTTTGAGGAGCATACCAAGCAAGAACTTGAATACCATTCCATGGTTCCAAGTCTTTAGATACCCAACTGTTCAGTTCCTCTAGGCGCTGAGCAGTTTTTACTATGTGCTGTTCGTGTGCTTCTGTAGCAGGAAGATTAAGGTCAATCAGCAATAGGTGCAGGTATTCAAGGATTAGCAGGAAAAAAACCTGCTGACATAGCAAAAAGTTTAGCTCTTCAAGTTGCCACTTCAGGTATTCGAGGAGCTTTAAGTGGTGGTGAAGGAACCATGGGTCAAAAATTCATGAAGGGTTCTTTTGGAAGAGAAATACCACAAGTAACAAATATACCTATAAATGAAAAATTTGCTAATGCAATTCAAAGAGATATTGATATAGGTAATATGACTCCTAATACAATAGAGGAAGCTTTTAGTGGTTTAAATACTTCACCACCAACACCTGAAAAAGGTTTTTTTGGTAAAGTTGGAGATAAATTTATGGCATCGTTTGATCCAAGTGAACGAGCAATTAATCCTGAGTTTTCAAAAATGAAAACTTTAGGACAGATAACAGGAAATCCCATTTCAGATGAAATGATAACTGCATTGGGTATCCCAAAAGAATCTAGCTTTATGTATCAATATGGTCCATTAGCTTATGGAATTGCATCTGCAGCACCTGTGGCTGAGAATCTATATAATCAATACTTTAATTCTCCTGAAGAAGAAGAAGCGTCTGAAAACTTATATGCTTCTAATCCCTCTCAATATCAAATTGGTTCTATTACAGGATACAATCCTGATGGTTATTATTTACCTGAAGGTATGAGAGATCAATACATGGCCAATCAAATTGGAAATGAATTTATGATACCTATGAATTTTTCTGCTAAAGGTGGTGAAGTGACAGGTTTTGCAGAGGGTAGTGGTCAACAAATAGAACACCCTGATGGTAAAGTAAAAGAACACCCTAAACGTATTGGAGAAATTGTAGGAGCTGGAACGGGAACTTCTGATGACATTCCTGCAATGTTAAGTGATGGTGAATTTGTAATGACTGCTCAAGCTGTTCGAAACGCGGGTGGTGGATCGCGAAAAGTGGGAGCAAAAAATATGTATAAAATGATGAAAAGTTTAGAAAACGGTGGTAGTTTATCACAACAAAGCATAGGTATGGCATAATGGTAACAACACAAGAACAAATTGTAAGAGAAGCACCTGAAGTAGAAGCTAGGAAACTAGGTCTTTTAGATACTGCTCAATCTTTGGCTCAAACTCCTGTTGGAGGATTTCGTTACGATGATCTTGGCAATCCTATATTAGAAAATGTAATTGATCCTGTAACAGGTCTTCCTGTAAAAGATGAGCAAGGTAACATTGTTCAACGTCCTGTTAGAGCAGGATTACCTGGACAACAAATAGCTGGATTATCTCCTCAACAACAAAGAGCGCTTCAAGTGGGAGAAGCAGGTGTAGGGTCCTTTGAACCTTTTTTAGCTAGTGCTCTTCAATCACAAGCCGCGGGCCTTGGAACATTAGGTCAAGCAGCAAGTGCCTATACAGATATTGGTAAAGCTCCAACTATGGAACAGCTTCAACCTTTTATGAATCCTTATCAACAGTCAATTCAAGATGAAATTAATCGTGCTTATAATATTGCAGAGCAAGGTGCGGCCGCTCAAGCGATTGATGCAGGTGCTTTTGGTGGTGACAGAGAAGGTATTCAAAGAGCAGAATTAGAACGTAATCGTGCTTCAGCATTAGCTCAAGCTCAAGCTCAATCTTTTTTAAATGCACAACAACAATTTGGAGCAAGACAACAAAGCTCAGCGGCAGGATTAGGAGCGTTAGCTCCTGAATATGGAACAATAGCAGGACAACAAGCAGGATTGGGTCAAATTGGTCAAGCATCGACAGGTCAAGATATTAACACCTTATTAGGACTAGGTGGACTAACACAACAGTTTGGATCGACAGATCCCACAGGAACATTTACTCCAGGTCAAGCTCAGTTAGACGCATTAAGAGCTAATCAAGTACAAAATTTATATGAGCCTTATCAACGATTAGGTTTCTTATCTGATATTTATCAGGGAGCACCAACATCACAACAAACAATTCAAACATCGACTGCACCTAGCACTCAAGGATCTCCTCTAGCACAGATTGCAGGTTATGGTATCGCAGGTCTTAGTGCCTTAGGTGGTTTACAAGGAAGTGGAGGATTATTTTAATGATGAATCAAGTTATGCAACGACCTATGTTTAGACAACAGGGAAGCCCTATGGGTGGTGAACAAGCTTTTATGCAATATTTACAAACGACCTTGTCTCCTGAACAATTACAATCTTTAATGCAAGACCCTAATAGAGACCAAATCATAGGTCAGCTATATCAAAAATTTATGTCTGAACAACAAGTTCAATCTAGTCCTATAGCAATGAGACAAACAGGCTCTCCTGAGATGGGAGAGAAAAGTTCTACTTTTGTTCCTCCTTTCTTGAAATTTAATATTTTAGATAAGTTAGGAGTTATTAGTAATAAAAGTTTAAATAGAGAAGTACCTGATAAAGATTATCAAATTAATCTTGACGATGCGATGACCAATCCTCAGTTATTAGATACTGTTTTTGAAATGATAACAAGTTCTACTGATTTTGACTTTGATGCGTTTATGAATATGGGTAGTGATCAACAAGGTGATTATTTAAAAACTATTAAAGGGAGACTTATTTTTGACAATCGTGAAGTACCAATGGGTAATAAAGTTGGAGAAAAAAAATTAAATGATTTTAATGAAGTAGGTGAAACTGAATCTACCAGAAATCCAGGATTCCCTGTATTTAAGTATCCAGATGATTTAAATCCTGATTCTTATGATCGACTTGGTCCAAAAAGAGCACCAATGGATGATCCTTCTACCTTAGATAAAATTTTAAATTTTATAAATAGAGGAGGGGGTTCTATTGCTCCATTTATAGCTGATATATTTACAAGCGATAGACCAAAACCCACAAGACCACTTAATCCAAAATTTAAATATTATTTTGATAAAGATGGTAAGCCTCAAGTAGATATACGAGAACAAGCTGAAGGTGGTGAAATGAACTCTGATGCTGTTGGCATTGCTGATGGCTTAGACCAAGAAGAACCGATGACCGCGAACCGTGATCCGTCTCAAGAGGGTATCGCTAAAGTTTCTCCTGAACAGTATGTTCAATTAATGAATGATGTTCGTGGTGACGAAGTTCCTATGGAAGGAAGAGTTCAAGAACTAGCAGGCGTTGTTGGTGAAAAAGATGCTACTGACACACCTTTATCTGTACTAGCTTTAGTACAACCTGTTTTTGAAATGAAAGAACAACAAGGTATTGCTAACGCTCCTCAAGGACAACAAATGATGGCTCAAGGACCTATGCCAATGGCTTCTGATCAATTAGCTAATCCACAGAACATGGGAATTGTAAGAGCTAACACAGGGTTAATTGTCGATGCACCTTTTGATTATGGAAATCAGGAGATGCCAACAACAATTCCTAATTTAAATAGTTCTCCTGTACCTTTTTCAATAAGCTCTTCTAATCCTACTACTGATTTTATGGACGCATCTAACACTTTAATGTCTGATTTTATGAAACAATACATAACTCCAGTAAAAATGGATGCAACGACTCTTCAAAGTGAAATTGATTTATTAAGAGGAATTATGGGTGATTCTAAAGCAGAAGGTAGACAAGCTTTAGCTACAACAGGAGTTGATCTAGGTTTACGATTAGCGGCAGGTGAAGATCCTAATACTCTTTTACGAGAAGGCGCTGCAAATTTCTTTGCAATAACAAAGGCTGTTAAAGATCAAGATAAAGCAATAGCACTTCAAGCTTACAAATCATTATTGGCAAGAAAAAATTCAATGAGTGAAAGAGAGTTTGGTTTAGCTAAAATGGGACTAGAGAATCAATTAAAAGTTATTTTTGAAAAATCAAAAGGTATGCAAAACCCTGTTTATTTGAGAGACCCTAAAACAGATGTCACTACAGTTCTTGATGGAGACAAAGATCAAATAAAAATTGCTAATTTAATAGCTAACAATTTTGAAGTTATAAACGTTAAAGGAGGGCAAACTATAAATATTGAAAACATCGTGCCACAAACAAAATCTCAGGGAGACGGTTCAGGTCTGAAAGAAGGTGGAGAAGTTGTAAAAAGATCTACAGGAAGCACTCAAAGTGGAGAAACCTCTGATAATAAATTACTTGCCTCTAGTTACACACCTTACGAGGAACTAATGGAGGGAATTGAAACAGGAGAGTATGGAGTTTCTAAAGAAGATACATTAGGAAAAGGATCTATGGAATTAATACAAGATCAAAGTACAATTAATGATTATCAAAAAAGAATTGTTTTAAGTAATGAATTGGAAGACTTGTTTCAAGAAGCAATATCTTTAATTGAGGGTAATAATAAATTAGCAGGCCTTGTTGGTGATTTTATGCAATTAGGGCAAAGAACTATTTTGCCTATCAATCAAATATTTGCGGCATTAAATAAAAAAAGTCCTATTCCTGATAGCGTTACTAAATATCTTTCTGATCCTGACATACAAAGACTTGCTACTTTAGAAAATCAAATTCCTCAAAAATTAATTGATTTTACAAAAGATTTAGACTCTGCTCGTATTCCAGCTTTAAATAGAATTTTGGATGAAAAAAGTAATTTAAGAATATCAGGACTTAGTGATGCTACTGTTGCTACAGACACTTTAAAGGGCTTATTAAAAAATGTTAGAAATTCAGCTAATTATATGAGAGAAGCCATAGGAAGAGATAAAATTGATTACGGTTCAAAATTAAATCAGATTTTATCACGGTTTGATTTGACCGAGGATAATGATCTAGTAAAAGAAGCTTTAGAGGCAATAGAAGAAAGACCTGAAGCTGAATCACGAATATTACAATCTTTATTTGAAAAACTTCAACAACAGTCAGGACAATAAAATATGGCTGAAAAAAATATTTTTTTAGAAGAGATAGACGATCTTCAAAAGAAAAAAGAAGAAAGAATAGAAGAGTTACAACAATTTAAAACCGAAGAAACCCCTAATGTATTCTCATTATTGCTAGATTCTTTTGTTCAAAGTCCTACAGAGAGCATCATAAAAGCAACAGAAAGAGATGAACCTTTTTTCAGTGCAAAAGAGATAAAACAAATTTTTTCTCAAAGAAAAGGAATAGAAAAGTATGGATTAAACAGAGAAACATTTGAAGCTGTGGGTGGTATTTCAGGTTTAGCTGCAGGAACCAAAGCTTTTACATTAAGAGCTCTTCCTTATGTTCCTAGCGTTCCAGGTAAAGTATTAACACTAATTTTATATGATGCTTTGGGAGCTACAGCAGGCGCTCAAGCGTTTGATATAATACAAAGTCAATCTACAGGGGAAGAAATGAGTCTTTGGGAACAATTAGACAAGCTACCTAATGATATTAAAAGAAACTTAACTTGGGCATCTATAGGTCCTATGGCTGAAACAGCTATTCAATCTTTTAGAGTAGCTTTATCTAGTGGAGTTTTAAAAGATAAAAATCTTAAAGAAGCTTTTCAAAAATCAAGAGAATATTTAGGAGACAAACTAGCTTTTACTATAGGAGATTTGGATACTAAAAGCTTGACAGGTAAATTTATAAATGTTGCTAGAACCGCTTTTGCTCAAATACCTCTTTTAGGATCAAAATTAAAAGGTGTGACACCTCAAAGAACCGAAAAACTATTTCAATTATTAGGAGATTTTTCTAATAAATTAGGTAAAGGATTAGATGACGATACTCTTGCAAGAAATATTTTTGAAAAGTCAGCACAAGCTTATGGTGTCTTTAAAAAAACTATGGGAAGAATTAGTGATGAAATAGTTAAAGCAGAAAAATTAGTTCCTAACAAAGGAAAAGTCATACCTGTTAATGGTATGAGAAATTTTTTAACAAAGTACATTGATGATTTTGAAAAACAATATGGCAAGAGTGTATCCAAAACAACGGATCCAGGTTATAATGAATTTTATAATTTTGCTAAAAGATTTGTAAGCCTTTATCCTGAAAACGCTAGAATAAATTACACAGGTTGGAAAACTATAATGGAGCAATTAGAAAACTCTGTAAAATCTGCTAAAGGTAAACCAGGAACTACCAAAAAACAATTAGGTTCATCATTTGATGAAATGAGAAACCTGTTAGATAACGCTAACGCTGATGATTTTTTAGCTAAGTTTTCAAAAGAAGATCAAGCCATTATTAAAAATTACATAACACAAATTGTAGATTTTAGAAAAATATATACAACGGCTAGAGAACCTTTTGAAAGAGTAGTAGCTGGACAAATTGAAAGTGTTGATGATATTTTTACTGCTTTGAGTGGTAAATTTAAGGGAGAGTCAAAAAAATATATTGACGAATTAATTGGTCCTTTACTTAGAAGAATGTCTCCTTCAGCAGTTGATGATTTTATGAAAATAACTGGTGGTGATAGAAAATTAGCAGGTCAATTAGCAAGAAATTGGTTTGATGATGCTTTTACTTCAGCCACAAAAACAAAAGATGGAACTTCAGAAGCAATTTTAGACACAGGTGTTTTAATTAAAAAATTAGGATTAGATGGTGCAGGAGGAAAAGTAAAAGGTAAGGCTTTTAATCAATTAGTAAATATAATGAATGAAGGTTTACCAAAATCTCAACAATTACCTTCTGGTTACGTTACTGATGTGATTGATATGTTATCAAGACAACAAAACATATTTATACCTAGCACAGGATCCTTTCTAAGAAGAAGTATTGCTATTGGTGGTCAAGGAGGATTTAATGTTATGTTAAATCATCCACTTGCAAAAGCTTTAAAATTTGTTTTTGGAGGCCCTATAGGAGTTGTGGGATCTTTAGTAGGTGTTAGAAGTTTTTCTAATTTTTTAACAAGTCCTGATACACTAAGATATGCTATTGAAGGATTTGATTCAACTCTTCCTGCTATAAGAAGAAAAGCTTCATTGGTGCAATTTTTTAGAGCTACTTTAGGAGAATTAGAACAAAGAGGAAAAGATTCTGCTATTAACACAGAATTAGTAGGATTAGATCCTAGTTTTGATATTGAAAATATAGAAAAAGCTAAAGAAAATATTGAAAATATTTTAGATAATATTCAGTTATTTGAAAAAGACCCAAGTAAGCCTGATCAATTAGATCAACTTCTTATAGATGTTGACAACCTTCAAGGAGATTCAAACATATTCTTAGATGAACTTAACGATATAGAAGATAATACTAAGGAGGTTATTCCTAATGATATTCCAAAAGGTGGAGGTACAGTCACCTTTTCGGAACCTCAAGTTAGTAGAGGAGACACAGGATCTGATATCATTGAACCTTTGTCCGTGCCTCAATTAAATTTAGCTTCCATAAGTGAAGGCATTGGTGGATCAACCAACCCACAAACAATGAGTAGTTTAGAGTCAGTAGGATTACCTTTGTTCAATGCAGCAGAAGGTGGTATCGTGGATCTCTATGAATCTAAAAAGTTTAAAAAACCACAGGTGGTAGCATAATGGCTAGAGGAAGAAAAAGAAAATCAACTGCAAAAAGTTTTGGTGATTTTAAAAAAGCTCAAAATGAAAAGCGATTAGATCGTATTATATCTCAAGGTCAAAAAGATTACGCTAATCAAAACAGAGGTCAATCTGGTGGATCGTCATCTATTCCTTCACAAGGAAAAAAAGACGCTTTTTTAAATCTTCAAAAACAAAAGTTTTTTGGTGACAGAGACATACCTGAAGAGAGAATTCTTCGAAGAACAAGACAAGAAGGTGGTCTAAATCAGTTTAAACAAGCACTTGAAGATAAGGGAAGAGTTATGACAGGGACAAGACCTGATGGTAGCACCTATGTTGTAATGAATTCCAATACTGGAGAACCTGTATTTTTATCTGAGACACCAGGAGGTAGAAACGTATCCGATGTTGCAAAAAATTTAGCTTTTCGATTTGGTCCCACCCCTAAAGAAGTAGCAGGAGATATTGGATATGGATTAGGAGAAATAGCCAAAGCTTATGGTATTCCTTTTGTTGGTACAGCTCAAAGAATAGCTGGAGGAGTAAGTGATTTATATGACTATCTTTTTGAAAAACCAACCGTCACTTATGGAGGAAGCAGTGATATGACAGTGACTGAAGAGCCAATACGAACAGCTCCTCAGTTTCCTTACAATTTTGAAACAGTAATTAAACGCAGACCTCTTACTAATGAAATTCTTCCCACCAATTTGAATCAAGAAGATTTTAATAATACCTATAAATTTTTAGATCAAAGGTCTCGTTTAGATAATCTTCCTTTTAAGGCAAAACCTAATGTAAGTGATCAAAATGATTTTGAAACAGCTTTAGCTAATGCAAGAGTAGATAATCTTGGATTACCTAGTTTAACAGATCTATATAATTTTGGTAAAAACCCTGAATTAAAAACTAAAGTAGGTAATTTTAGATTCGATAATGTTTTGTCTGGAAATCCTCAGTTGGGCTATGGTAACACTTTTATGGTTAATGGTCTTCCTGTAGATTTAAACGCAACAATAGGTCAGGGAGGACTAAACTTCGGAGCATCAATGAATTTTAAAAAAGGTGGAAGTGTAGACAAATACGCTGGTTTAGGTTATAAACTTAAATAAATGAAATTAATTCAATTTATTATAAATATATTTAAACGAAAGGTAGAAAAAGATCCCCATGAAGAACATTGGGGTATAGGTGCATCATGATTGAAATTACAGATGAGTTAAGAGCTAGAGTTACTTCTGCGGAAGGAATTGTTGACCACGTATATTTGGACAGTTTAGGAAAAGCCACGATTGGCATAGGCCACCTTATTAAACCACATGAAAGAGAAAGATTTCCTGAAGGAAAAAAAATTTCTAGAG
>WLWG01003066.1_pt1 | contig 11794 bp, 15 predicted proteins | sample 6712871 | NCBI WGS metagenome assembly WLWG01 (sample SAMN12718693, study PRJNA515312) | sponge metagenome | isolation source: marine sponge | host: Mycale hentscheli | place: New Zealand: South Island, Marlborough, Capsize Point | collected 2003-05-01 | reverse complement strand
ACGTATAATGACAAAGTGGGGAAGTTTTAATGGGAAAACCCATACGGTAGAGACAATGGACCACCAACACATTTCCAACATTAGTTGGTATTACAAATTATTGGTCGGTGAGACTCGAAGAGAGAGAACTCTTAAACTCATAATGGAAGAAATTGACCGAAGGTTTGATGGTGAGGTGTTACCCTACAGACCAATGGCTAGTTTCAGAACCGAAATGGCAATGTTAAAGGGGAAAGGTTACATCCAAGGTAGTGGTCTTAATGAGGACATTATAGTGGATGGTGTGAAAGTTGGTGAGGTTATTAAAGGAACTTTACCACAAAACGGTTTTTCATTTGTCTAATCAGAATATTTTATCTAATATTGAATCATGGAAGCAACAGAATTTGAACAAGTAGAAATTATAGAAACAAGTTTAGGGGATTTTATTATCTCATTGAATTAAAAAATATTTAAGATACGTGGTTCCCAATTATGGGTATAGGCCGAGTTTTCGGTAAGAGGGTAGTTACCCACCTAGTCTTCGCTCGGATGATAGAAGTGTGTGACAACACAGAGGGGGTTGGTAACATTCCCAAAATGTTATGGTTGGTAGTAACCTTGGATTTGAGGGGTTTGAAAAGATATATAACCCTTACCATATCTACAAGTCCTAACCTGAATAGTGCAAGAGTTCAGGGACAGTCATAAGATTGGGCTATTTTTTTATTAATTACAATTTAAATCAAACAAATGGATTCAATTATCGAGTTTTTTAATGGGAATAGTTTAGGTACCACATTTTGGTACATAGCTATACCCTCAACAATCTTATTCTCCCTTATTATGATAGGGTCTTTCTTCGGTTTCGGAGAAGATATGGATGGGATTGACGCAGACACCGATGTAGATGACGTTGATGATGTAGATGGTGGTTTCCCTATTTTCACTTTCAAAAACTTTCTAACCTTTTTCACGTTCTTCTCGTGGGGTGGTATTATCTCCCTAGACGCTGGAGCTAGTAATGGTTGGTCTGTATTTGTTGGTACGTTGTCGGGTATTGGTATGGTGGCTGTTAATATCACCTTATTCTTACTCTTCAATAAACTAAGGTCAGATAATACGGGTAAATTATCAGATACCATTGGAACAGATGGTACTATCTATCTTACTATACCTAAAGATGGTATGGGTAAAGTGAATGTCCTAATTAAGGGGTCACTTAGAACAGAAGATGCTATATCAGACAATGGTGTCGAAATCAAGACAGGTTCACGGGTTAAGGTGACGGGAACTAGTGGAACAAACCTAATTGTAGAACAAGTTTAACAAATTAAAAACAGAAAACAGAAATGGAATTTAATTCAACTATTATTTTTATCGCGTTAGGAGCGATAGCATTATTCGGTATGATTGTCGGATATATTAAACGACTAAGGAAATGTTCAGCTGACGAACTCTTAGTTATTTGGGGGTCAGGAACAAAAGACAAAGGGTCAAAAATTATCCATGGTGGTATGGAGTTCGTTTGGCCTGTTGTACAAGAGTACAAGTACCTTAATCTAACACCAATCCCAATTGGTATCGAGTTAGAAGGGGCACTATCGAAACAAAACATTCGTGTAAATGTACCATCAAATTTCATGGTCGCTATTGACCCAACACCCGAAGTAGCTCAGATGGCAGCACAGAGACTACTTAACCTTAATAGACAACAAATCGCTAAGTTAGCTGAAGAGATTATCTACCGACCGTTACGAGAGGTAATTGCATCTATGGATATTGAGGAAATCAACGCAAACAGAGAGAAATTCCAACAAGAGATTCAAACTAAAGTTGAGGCTGAGTTGAAGAAGATTGGTCTTAAGTTGGTGAACGTAAACATCACTGATATTACTGATGAATCTAACTACATCAAATCTTTAGGTGAGGAAGCAGCGGCAGACGCTATCAACAAGGCGAGAGTAGCTACAGCACAGAAGAATAAAGAAGGTGATATCGGATTTGCTGAGAACGAACAAGAGAGAAAGATTCGTGTGGCTGAATTAGCAACACAAGCAGATGTTGGTGAGGCTGAGGCGGAAACTAACCGTAGAATTAAGACATCTCAAGCTAACTCTAGGGCTGTTGAAGGGGAGAACAACGCACAAATCGAAATCGCTAAAACAAACTCTTTGAGAAAGGTTGAAGAGGCTGAGGCACAAAGAAAAGCGGTTACCGCTCAACAAGTGAAACAGGCACAAACTCAAAAAGACTCTTATGAGGCTATCAAAGAGGCGGAACTTGAGAGAGCTGCTAAGGAAGAGGCGACATTGAAAGCGAACGTAATTGTTCCAGCTGAGATTTCGAAACAAGAACAAATCATTAAGGCTGAGGCTGACGCGGAAGAAAAACGTAAGTTAGCAAAAGGTGAGGCTGACGGTATCTTCTACAAAATGGAAGCAAACGCGAAAGGTGTTGAGGAGATGTTGGTAAGACAGGCAGCTGGTTTTGACGAGTTGGTGAAAGCAGCAGGTGGTGACCCTAAAGTGGCTATCCAAATGATGATTACTGACAAGTTACCTGAGATGTTAAGAATCCAAACTGACGCGTTCAAAGAAATCGATATCGATAAGATTACGGTTTGGGAACAAAACGGAAATGGAAACGGTGGTTCATCTACGGGTGACTTCATCACAGGGTTGTTAGGTTCATTACCACAATACAAAGACATGTACGACATGGCTGGTGTTGGTATCCCTCAGTTACTTGAGTCTACTCAAGAGAGAACTCAGGGTACAATAACAACTAAAGATGACACTACGTCATCTGACAACGATACTCCACAAATCGAGGAGTAATATTAACCCAACCAAGAACTACTCCGAAAGGGGTGGTTCTTCGGTCTAGAAAAAACAAATAACAATGACACTAAAAGAACAAGTTGGTAAAGACATCATTACCGCAATGAAAGAGAAAGATGTCGTAAAGAGGGACACATTGAAATACATCAAGTCCAAAATTCAAGTAGCTGAGATGGAAAAGAACGCTAAGGTTGTTGATGACGCCAAAGTTGTTCAAATCATGAAAAAAGTTATTGAAGGGATGGTTGAATCAGGTGATGAGGACTCATTAAATCAAATTAAAGTGTTAGAACCTTATTTACCAACAATGATGTCAGAGGAGTTAATTAAAGTAACTGTCCAAGGTATGATTGATGAAGGGGCGACCAACATGGGTCAAATCATGGGTACTTTCAACAAACAATTCCCTGGAAAGGCAGACAATAGATTAGTTTCAAAATACGCTAAAGAATTACTAGGATAATGAAATACAACGAACCATTATTAATAAAACTGGACCCAATAGATTATTGTGTGTTTGAGGAGATGTCCGAAAGGGAAAATCATAATGACGTACCTAGAGACCCAAGATTTGATGGTCAACATGAAGTGGATGAGAGTGACCCAAGATATGGTAAATATTGTGGGGGTAGATTTGATTGGAGTCTTTTAAACTGGCCTGAAGACCATAAGGAAGATATGAATATAAAAGTCCAGTTAATGAGATTATGGTCTACAACTATGTACACACAGTTGGCCTCTGAGTTGTCATATACTAATGAAATTGATAGTAACATAAAAGTTGGTTTAACTGAAGAGGAAAAAGACTTATTAGCTAAAATTAACACCAAGATTACTGGTGGAATCCTTAATGAAATGTGGGAACTAAATAATAGTTTCATGAGAAAGAAAAAAATTAAAAAAATAGACATATGAAGAAAATAATTACAATTTTATCGATTGGGGTCTTGATGTCCTCATGTTCGGTACACACAACAGATAATGTGGACATCGACCCTGAGGATATTCAGTACGTAAAGGACGATAGAACGGGATTATGTTTCGGAATCGTAGCGTCTAGAAAGTCGTTCGATACTGACGCAACAGGTCTAGGTGTTACCTGTGTTCCATGTGAAAAAGTGGAAAAATATCTAAAAAAATAAGGTTAGCCCCTTGACAGAACGTTATTTATGACATATAATTAACTTCACAAACGAGAAACAAAGACTTTTGAGTTTATTCGAAGCGGTTGGAATAGTTACTTCAATTATACAATCAGAGAGAGAAGGTCACTTTGTTAGTTTAAGACACTCACACCTCTAAGGAGGTTTCGTAAATAAACGTGGGAAGATAAACTATCAGACAAACATGTACGTCTTTAAACCATGTCAGGAACTTGTGTTACTGTAACCCAAGAGGATTACATCCTATATCTGTAACGTGGAAATGTCGAAGGTTGGTACGTCCAACTAGACAACAAACCATATGACCTATTTTGAGAAATTCTCGAATAGACCCAAACAAGTCTAAAATATTTTATTGAAGCGGTGATAAGAGTTACATCTACTTAAGAAAAATCAGAAACAAACACTCTAATCGAATAATCTCAGTAAAAGAATATTTAAGAACACCACCTCACTTTTCGAGGTGGATAGTTCTTCTTGACCCTTTTACTGTCCACCAACGGTAAAAGGGTTTTTTTTTTGGTTGACACTTTAAAATAAAAAGAATAATATTAACAAGAATTAAAAAAGAAGAAATTATGAGCAAGTTTTCAAAAGCATCAAAGAAGTCAGTAGCAGGTATTAGAGTACATGAAAAGACAGCTGTGAAGAATTTCATGGGTGGAACTTCATATACATTGAATCCATTGGATACATTAAGAATAGTTGCCGCTAGTTCAATCTTCGGTGAACCATCTTATTACAGAGGTTCTCACGACAAACCATCTAACCTTTCTATGTTATTGAAAAATGACGTATTAGGTCTTTATGGTAAAGATGTAGAGTCTACAACTGACGTGTTTACTAACGTAATCGACGCCGCTTTGGACCACGACTTTGAAGCTACATTGGAAATGGCTCGTACTTTAAGACATGAGTACTTCATGAGAATGAACCCAGCTGTTATCTTCATCAGAGCAGCACAACACCCAAATAGAGGGGAGTTCAACAAGAACAACCCAGGTGTTATGAGAAAGATTGGTACTGAACTTATTGTTAGACCTGACGACATCACAAACCAATTCGATTACTACATGTGGTTGAATGTGACTAAGAAAGGTTTACCTTCAATCGTGAAGAGAGTTTGGGCTGACGCTCTAGGTGAGTTCGACGCTTACAGAATTAACAAGTACAAGTCTAAGGGACTTATTGACTTAGTGAGAATATCTCACGCGAAGTCTGACGTTATCAACGAGTTGATGACTACAGGTAACGTGTCTGTGGACGCAAGTGCACAAACATGGGAGTCATTAAGGTCTCAAGGTAAGACATGGAAAGAGATTTTTGATACAATCAGAATCCCTCACATGGCTTTATTGAGAAACCTTAGAGGTATTTTCACTGAGGTTGAAGACCTTGAATTTGCTAAGAAAGTATGTGAAGTCTTAAAGGGTGGTGTACCTTACGGTAAACAATTCCCTTTCAGATACTACACCGCATACCAAGCAGTTGGTTCTGTAAACCACTCAGGTTTGTTGAAAGACACACTTGAGGAATGTTTAGATATTTCGGTATCTAACCTACCTAAGTTAGAAGGTAAGACCGCGTGTCTTTCTGACAACTCAGGTTCAGCTTGGGGTTCATTGAACTCAGAGTACGGTACTGTAACTGTGGCTGAAATAGGTAACTTATCTAGTATAGTTACCGCATTACAATCTGACGAAGGTGAGGTTGGTGTATTCGGTGACAGATTGAGTATGAAACCTGTTTCATCTAGAAATGGAATACTATCTCAAATGAAGGAAGCTTCAGTGAGAGGTAGAAAACAAGGTGGTGGTACTGAGAACGGTATTTGGTTGTTCTTCAAGGAGGCAATCGAGAACAAAACTCACTACGATAACATCTTTGTATACTCAGATATGCAAGCGGGACATGGTGGACTATTTGGTGTGAACGCAAGTGACTACAAAGACTTTATCTATGATAATGGTCGTGGTAGATACATCGATGTTCTTAAATTGGTTGAGAAGTACAGAAAAACAGTTAACCCAAAAGTTAACATATTCACTGTACAAACAGCGGGGTATAACAACTCAGTTGTTCCTGAGAACCTATACAGAGGAGCAATCCTTGGTGGGTGGACAGGTAAAGAGTCATCATACGCGAAAGCATTGATTGATGCTTGGGACCAAGTTGAAACGGTAGTACCGGCTGAAGTGACTCAGTAATCACTAATGGGGTAATGATTTAATCGTTATCCCATTTTTTATGCCCTAACATTATATTTATGAGTATGAACATTCGTAAGATAATAGAAGAAGGTAGATATGACGGTATTGTGGGTAAAACCACTAAGAAAATTATGTCCCATCTGAAACGAAACGAAAGTGACTTTGAGTTCACAATAACACCCATTAAAGATAGACCTATTAACACTAAAATTATCGTTCATTGGAATGATGAGGAAGAAATAGGTGTTCAAGGATGGATGGACTTAAATCAAGATATCCTAACCTTAGAAATATGGATGGACTCTAGGTATATGAAGACAAACTTCAACTTCCTTAGTGGTCAAATACAAGACGCTGTTATGCATGAAATACAACACATAGCACAACACAGTTATAAAGAAAGGGAGAGTGAGGGTTTATACGGTGACCAAGGATATGATGGTTTAGAGTATTATACAGCACCATTCGAAGTTGACGCTTGGGTTAGGGGATTATATAAACAAGCTAAGTATTTCAAGAAACCATTGATAAATGTTTTTAAGATGATGGTACAACACTTAGACCTTGAAGAGAAAGATAAACCTGTGTTGTTAAAGACTTGGATAGATTACGCTGAGAAAAATCTACCTAAAGCACAATTAAGTGAAAATATGATTAAGAATATAATAAAAGAAGAGATGGGTCGTACAAAGAGGTATCAAGGGTGTTCACACTTTACAGACCCAAACGCTAATCAATTATGTAGAAAGATTAGTGGTCTGAGAGCTTGGTTACATAGAGATTTAGGTATGAGAGGTGTTATTGACGAAATGTTGAAGGACCTTAAGGTTGTACAAAATATGACCGAGAAATACCAAGAACCATTAAAGATACTTCATGATACAGGGAAATATCCCGAAATCAAACTAGTTAACGGAACATATACACATAAGAGATTGGTTGATGCTGGTCTAGTATTAGATGAGAACGGTGAATATGATTATGTAAACAAACTGAACACAAATTACAGTGACTTAGCTGAATTGATAACTGAATTACTTGTAAAGGGTGGTAAAGTCAACCAATTAGCTGATAAGAACGAGATAGGGATTAAGAGATACCTTGAAAGTATAAAACCCGTATTATTCAGATTAGTGAGTAAGTACTTTAAACCTGAAGAGTTAAAACAATTCGTTAGAAATACGGTTGGGTTGACTAAGATGGGTGATGAAGCGGAAGATTACGCTGGTGAAGTATTAGAGAGATATGGGATGAACCAATTATACCAAGGTGGTAATGGTGACTTCATCGACATGATGTTCGGAGCTGATTTAATCATGAACTATGAGGGTAGAACAATCACTTGTCAAGTTAAGAGTAGTGAACGTCAAGCTGTAAACGCTAGTAACAGTAACCAATATAGGAAGATTGATTATTTCATTTCACCAATCAACAATATGAACGGTATTGTCATCTACAACCGAGAAGGTAAGAGTTTCAGGATGGACAATAGTGGTAAGATACAAAATTAATAGATGGGGTTTAAAACCCCATTTTTTTTACCTATATTTCCCATATGAAAACAACAGACAAAGGAGTATATTTTTGGTCGGGTATTTATTCACAATGGAGTAAATCTGACTTTACAGTTGATGGACAGAAGTTCACTACTGCCGAACAATACATGATGTATAAGAAAGCATTATTGTTCGAAGATGAAGAGGTAGCTAATGCCATCATGAGAACAAATAACCCAAGGGAACAAAAAGCACTAGGAAGAAAAGTTAGAGGTTTTGACACTGACGTTTGGAACTCAGTATGTAGAGAATATGTGTATGAAGCTAATTATGCTAAGTTCACACAAGATGAGTCATTACTTAAAGAGTTGATGGAAACAGGTGACAGAGAGATTGTAGAGGCTAGTCCAAAGGATAGAATTTGGGGTATTGGTCTACATTATGATGATGAAAGAGTTCATGACAAGTCACAATGGCAAGGTAAGAACTGGTTAGGTGAGGCAATTATGAGAGTTAGAAAAGAATTAAAAGTAACAGAAACAAATTAAAATTATGAAAATAGAAAACGGAAAAAAAGTAAAAGTACATTACACAGGAAAAGATGTTAATGGAAAGGTATTTGATACGTCAGAAGGTCGTGACCCTTTATCATTTACGATTGGTCAAGGTCAGATGATTAAAGGTTTTGAAGATGGTGTTATGGGAATGGAGACAGGTCAAAAAAAAACCATAGAAGTAGAACCTTTAGAGGCTTACGGTGAAATTAACCCAAGTTTAGTTAGTGAAGTTGAAAGGTCAAAGTTACCTGAAGGTACTGAGGTTGATAGTACATTACAAGCAACAGGTGCGGATGGTACAATAGTTAATGTGACAGTTAGAGAATTAAAAGAAAATACCGCTGTAGTTGATATGAACCACCCATTGGCTGGTAAAAAATTGATTTTTGATTTAGAAGTTGTAGAAGTTGTCTAAAATGAAATATAATAAATCTTTTAAGAAAAAAAATTACCTCATTAAACCAATAGATAAAAGTGTTGCTTATGAATTTATAAGACAACACCACTATTTGGGTGATGCTAAATTCTTCTCTAAGTTCGCTTATGGTTTATTCGGAAAAGAGAGTGGTGATATGTACGGTGTTACCACATTCTCTAATCCACAAGGTATTTCTGCCTTAAAAGGGTGGTTCGGTCTAGATAACAAGGACCAATCAGTATTGGAGTTATCTAGACTCTGTGTATTACCACAATTCAACGGGACTAATGCAACATCTTTCCTATTAAGTACAAGTATAAGGTTATTGAAGAAAGAAGACATCAGGGCGGTTATAACTTTAGCTGATGATAGTAGACATGCTGGTAGTATATACCAAGTATGTAACTTTACCTATTACGGTTTGAGTAATAAGAAGACTGACTTCTTCACAGCTGATGGTAAGGTGAATCCGAGAGGTTCAACAAGAGAAGTTCAAGGGGTGTGGTTACCTAGAACACAAAAACACAGATATGCTTACATTCTCGATAAGACCCTAATCTGTAAACATAAACCACAAGATTACCCAAAAAAGGAAGCCACAAAGGATTATTCATGTTGTGGTGGTACTAACATCGTATACGACAAAAGGTTCGATGTAAATTATTCATGTCCAAAATGTACAGATAATATAGAAGTTGTTTAGTATTTATTAATATGGACAACGTTTTGGTGAACGAAGGAATCCTTCGGCACGATTTTATTACAGGTAAGGGTAAGTACTATAATGTATACAAAGGTGTAAAATCTTTAGATGCTGGTTATATCTATGCTCCCTATATTCCTATGACAATCGAATCAACTGTTTACGACCCAAACGATTTCCAACCAAGTAGAGAAGTAATGTCTCGATATGCCACAACTGTGGTTAATAACAGATTCTATGGTCACATATCTGTGAGTGACTTTGATAGTTTAGGTGATGATTAAGAAACAAAAGTATATTCATGATTTCGTGACAGGTATTATTGTACCACAAATCGAAATGAATCTCACATCAGTACAAGTTGAGGCTGGGGTTAGACCATTAAGAGTAACATGGACACCTGAGTTAGCTCAGGACCTTACCGCTTATCATAATATAGATGCTGAACAAGAACTAACTAATTTATTATCAGAACACGTTGCTGCCGAGATAGATAGGGAAATTATTAGAGATTTACAAGATGCTAGAAGACCCGACCCGATAAGACCACGAACAGGAGGTTTATTAACATCAGGTGAGGTGGGTAATATTGGTATGGAACATATGAGACAGGTTCAAGAAGACACCGTTAATAGATGGAGTGAACTTGGTTTCTTAGGTGGATTAGATGGTCATGTTAGGGAGAATATTGCCACATTATATGAAGGACAAGCTTCAGCTCTAATTAATGAAACAGATACACAAACTGATAATGGTTTTGATACAGTTACTTTCCCCATAGTTAGACAAGTATTTGCTAGAACACTAGGTCATGATATCGTATCAATGGTGAATAACCCCACCCCAACATTAGAGGAGGAAGCTGACGAATACGAAGTTGATTGGAGGACCCAAGATACATGGGTTTACGAAAATCTATACGGTTCATTGATTGGTATATCTATGGAAATGAGACCACACGAGTTCATACCAAAAAAGTATGTTTCTACTTTAGATTTAGTGGGAATCTAATACTAACTAATGTTTTACCACGGTTTATAATACCTGGTTTTATCTTAAAATCGACATTATCAACATGTATCCACTCATCAACCAAGTCTAAGTTAGGTGTATCAACAATCCCATACTTTTTAACATCTTCAATATAATCATCTAATAATGGTTTATTTTGTAGTATTGTGGTTACCCTTTCCTTTGTATCATTAGTTGGGTTATTGACTAGTGTATCAGCTTGTGTTTGTGATAAAGCCATATGACCACCAAGTAATAAACCAAGTGTTAATACAACTTCTTTAAACCCTTCATTTAACCTAACACTTTCTTTTAATGGTAGTTTAGGGTCTAATAAGAATTTTTGATTTAGGTAGTTCCTAAGTTCATTTTCAACAAAATATTCAGGTACTACTTCATCATCAGGTTTATTTGACGCTATTTCAGAAATATATCTAGCAAATTTGTATTTGTATTTATCACCTAACATTTCAAGAAGTCCATCACTAATAAAGAATATCTTAGAAAATGCATCACCTGTTGGTAGGTCCCCTTCAGCGATATTCATAACACCTAAGACCATTTTACCCCACCAAGTCTTATACCCTTTAGTACCCTCTAAAGCTGGTTTAATTACTTTATTAACACCCCTCATACCTGAACCAATAAAAGCACCGATAGCTATTTGTGGTATAAACCAAGGTAATAATCTAATAAATGATTTATAGACACCCTCACCAATGTCAAGACCCATTCGTTTCTTTTGTGAAGTTTTAATTAACCTCTCCAATTGACCAAACGTGATTTTTCCTTGTTCGTCACAAATCTGTTCTCTACGGCATACATTACTAACCACCTTCTTAGATGGTGACACAACACCTTTTAATGGGTCGGTCTCAATAACATCGTCATCGTCGTCAGATGAACTAGGGTTAACGTCAAATTTTTCGGACTCTCTATCTTTTTCCATACGAGCTTGTAGTTCTCTTTTAACCGCATTCCCAGCACCGTCTCCAATTTCGTTAATTGGTCTCATTTCCTCTTCTGTATATTCTTTTACAAGACTTTTTATTTTATCTTTTGTAACCATACTCTAATAAATATTTGGTGTTTCTCAATTATATACTATATTTGTGGAAATAATTGTTTAACCATTAAAACCGACGCATATGATGAAACTCATTAGACAAATTGAAAGAAACATTAACTCTAAGATGAAACAAATTAAAAGTGGTAAAATTACCATGGCTGAAAGTAAGATTGGAACCCAATTCAACAGATTGAAAGATTTGGATGAAGCTTCTTACGAGAAATTAATCAAGGAGTACGCACAGATGGTTAATGACATGAAAGAAGACTAATGGGGATATTTGACGCACTAACAGGTAGAAAAGAATCTTTAGCTATTATAGATTTAGTTAAAGAACAAGGTATG
>WLWG01003064.1_pt1 | contig 11808 bp, 8 predicted proteins | sample 6712871 | NCBI WGS metagenome assembly WLWG01 (sample SAMN12718693, study PRJNA515312) | sponge metagenome | isolation source: marine sponge | host: Mycale hentscheli | place: New Zealand: South Island, Marlborough, Capsize Point | collected 2003-05-01 | reverse complement strand
CGCATTGGGAATTGAATATGATGGCAGTCATTATCATGGCTGGCAAAAACAAAAAAAACTACATACCGTACAACAGCAGTTGGAGTATGCATTGGGGCGAGTGGCTGCCCATCCGATCAATGTGCAATGTGCTGGACGTACGGATACTGGTGTGCATGCCACCTGCCAAGTAGTACATTTTGATACTTCGGTGCAGCGTAATGAGTATGCGTGGGTGATGGGCACGAACAGTCATTTGTCCAAAGATATTTGTGTACGCTGGGCGCAACCGGTCGCTGATGATTTTGACGCACGTCGCAGTGCGCGATCACGCCGTTATATTTATTTGATTGCCAATCAATTTGCTCGCCCAGCTTTGTATCGCAGTAATATGACCTGGCAGTATCGCACCTTGGATCATGAAAAAATGCACGAAGCAGGACAGTACTTAATCGGTGAACATGATTTTACTTCGTTTCGCGCGGTTGAATGTCAGGCGCGATCACCACAGCGCTGTGTCAATGAATTGACGGTGCAACGGCGTGGTAATTTAATTGCCATTGAAATCAGTGCCAATGCATTTTTGCACCACATGGTGCGTAATATTGCTGGCGTATTGATGAGTGTTGGATGTCATCGTCACTCTCCAGAGTGGGTGGATGAGGTGTTGCAAGCACGTGATCGACGTTTGGGTGCTGCCACTGCACCAGCATATGGGTTATATTTAATTCAAGTCTTGTATCCATTGGCCGCCAAATTGCATTTGGAGGCGCAATATCCATGGTTGTGGTGTCAATAAATGATGCGTACTCGAGTTAAATTTTGTGGCATGACTCAAATTGATGATGCCAAACAAGCTGTACAATTGGGAGTGGATGCGTTGGGATTTATTTTTCATCCCTCATCACCCAGAGCTGTCAGCGTCAATCAAGCACGCCACATCGTATGTACACTGCCAGCATTGGTGCAGCGGGTAGGTGTGTTTGTCAATCAATCGGCTAGCGAAATTAAACAAATCGTTGAACAGGTTGGATTGACTGCCATTCAATTGCATGGTGATCAATCGGCGACATTTTGTCAGCAATTTCAATTGCCAGTGATTAAAGCCATTTCAATGACGGAACAAACTGATATTGTCGCTGCATTAACCGCTTATCAAGATGTTGCACAATTGTTATTGGATACCGCTCATCCCCTCTTGCATGGGGGTAGTGGACAAGCATTCGATTGGCGTTGGATTCCTGTATCGGTACGTTCGCAAGTTATTTTGGCCGGAGGTTTGACGCCAGCAAATGTGGCACAAGCGATTGCGCAGATTCAACCGGCGGCGGTGGATGTTAGCAGTGGCATCGAAGATAGACCGGGCGTAAAAGATCCTGTTAAAATGGAGCGCTTTATGGCACAAGTGCGTGTTCACCAATAAACCGCAGTCACTTGATGGGTATTTCATGACAGATTCTTTAAAAAACTTTCCAGATCAACGCGGGCATTTTGGTACGTTTGGCGGCATGTTTGTCGCGGATACATTGGTAAATGCTTTGCACCAATTGCAGCAAGCCTTTGAACATTATTGGGCGGATGACACGTTTCGCCAATTGTTTTATACGGATTTGCGTGATTACGTTGGACGACCTACGCCTTTGTATCATGCCCAACGTTGGAGTGATGCGCTGCAAGGAGCGCAAATTTATTTAAAACGTGAAGATTTGAATCACACCGGCGCACACAAAATTAATAACACCATCGGGCAAGCGTTGCTGGCCAAACAAATGGGTAAAACTCGAATCATTGCCGAAACTGGCGCTGGGCAACATGGGGTAGCTACTGCCACGGTGGCTGCGCGTTTGGGATTGGAATGCGTGGTGTATATGGGTGCACTGGATGTCAAACGTCAAGCCAGTAACGTCCATCGTATGAAATTGCTCGGTGCCACAGTGGTGCCGGTGACTGCCGGCAGTCAAACACTCAAAGACGCGTTGAATGAAGCCATGCGTGATTGGGTTGCTCATGTGGATCAAACATTTTATATAATTGGCACGGTGGCTGGGCCGCATCCATATCCCAAAATGGTACGTGAGTTTCAAGCAATTATTGGGCAAGAAGCGCGGGAACAAATTTTGCAGCGCACTCAACAATTACCCGCTGCCTTGGTGGCGTGTGTGGGTGGAGGTTCGAATGCCATTGGTTTGTTTCATGCGTTTTTGGATGATAAAGATGTGGCTTTGTATGGCGTGGAAGCTGCCGGTCACGGTTTGCAAACGGGTGAACATGCGGCGAGTTTAACGGCTGGACGGCCGGGGGTGTTGCATGGCAATCGAACGTATTTATTGGCTGATGAAGCGGGACAAATTTTACCAACCCATTCAATTTCCGCGGGTTTGGATTATCCGGGGGTTGGGCCAGAACATGCTTGGTTGAAAGAGTTGCATCGTGCACAATATGTGGCGGTGGATGATCAGCAAGCCTTAGCAGCTTGTTATCAATTGACTCGCAGCGAAGGTATTTTACCTGCGTTGGAAACTAGCCACGCATTGGCGTATGTGGAACAGTTGGCACCAACTCTTAGCCCACAACAATCAATCATTGTTAATTTATCCGGTCGAGGGGATAAAGATATGAATACCATACTTGCACAAGGTGACGACGTATGAACCGCATCGATCACGTGCTCCAAACAGCACAGCAACAAGGGCGTAAATTACTCAGCCCTTACATCACTGCCGGTGATCCACAACCGGGGTGGACGGTAGATATTTTGCATCAAATGGTCAAAGCTGGGGCGGATATTTTAGAAGTGGGCATCCCTTTTTCCGAACCGATGGCCGAAGGGGTGGTGATTCAACAAGCCATGGAGCGCGCCTTGCAACAAGGGGTGACACCACGGCAAGTGCTGGATTTGGTTCAACAATTTCGCCAACAAGATTCACGCACACCGATTGTATTAATGGGGTATGCAAATCCGGTAGAAATGATCGGTTACGCCACGTTTGCGCAACAAGCGGCGCAAGCAGGTGCTGATGGGATGATTATCGTCGACTTGCCTCCAGAAGAAGCCGACGATGTTTTAAAAATATTCATTCAGCATGGGTTACATTTAATTTTTCTGTGTTCGCCAACCACTTCCCTAGAACGATTGAAATTGATCAATGAAGTAGCGCGTGGTTACGTGTATCATGTGTCGCTCAAAGGGGTCACAGGCTCTATGGCGTTGGATACAGCGGCGGTGCAACAAACATTGAAACGCTTGCAACAAGTCATTGATCATCCGATCTTGGTAGGGTTTGGTATTAAAACCGCAGAGGATGCCGCCGCAATCGTAACGCACGCCACGGGTATTGTGGTCGGAGCGGCGGTGATTGCCGCACTGCATCAACACCCGCAGCAATCACAAGCTTTGCAAGCAGTGGCTGACTTTATCGCATCATTGCGCCACGCGCTGGATCAATCGGTTTTGCAACAACAAGCATCGAATGAAAGAGGTTAATGGGTTATGAGTTGGTTCAAAAAATTATTACCAGCAGGCATTTCAACGAAAACAAAGAAAAAAGGCGTACCGGAGGGATTGTGGACTAAATGCGAGCAATGCCAGGCGGTACTGTATCAAACGGAATTAGTACGCCACTTTAATGTTTGTCCGAAGTGTCAATATCATCATCGTCTGTCTGCCAGGCAACGCTTACAAAGTGTATTGGACGCGGATCAACAAATGGAAATCGCCGCCGACTTGCAAGCGATTGACTGGCTGAAATTCAAAGATTCTAAAAAATACAAAGATCGACTGGTCAGCGCAATGAAAGTGACTCAAGAACAAGAAGCTTTGGTCGTGATTGCTGGACGATTGATAGGGACACCCGTGGTGGCCGCCAGTTTTAATTTCGCTTTCATGGGCGGTTCGATGGGGTCAGTGGTTGGTGAAAAATTTGTGCAAGCAGTCAATTTGTGTTTGGAACAGCATATTCCCTTGATTTGTTTTTCCGCCAGTGGAGGGGCGAGAATGCAAGAAGGATTGTTTTCATTGATGCAAATGGCTAAAACCAGTGCGGCTTTAGCACGATTAGCACAGCAAGGCATTCCATTTATTTCTGTGTTAACCGATCCGACGATGGGGGGCGTGTCTGCCAGTTTGGCAATGTTGGGTGATATTATCATTGCTGAACCAGAAGCGTTGATCGGCTTTGCCGGGCCGCGAGTGATTGAACAAACTGTCCGGGAACAATTACCAGAAGGATTTCAACGCAGTGAATTTTTATTGGAGCATGGGCACATTGACATGATTTGCCAACGTAAAGATTTACGCGATACATTGGCGCGGCTGTTGGCGAAATTAACTCAACAGCTCAGTAGGACCACTGTTGTGTCCGACGATGCCAACGAGTGATTTGCCCAGTTGGCTTGCGCGGATTCAAGCTCAACATCCACACAGCATAGAATTGGAATTGTCACGCATCGCTACGGTGGCGACTAAGATGGGGATCGGTTCTTTCCATTGTCCTGTGATCGTCGTAGGGGGCACCAATGGCAAAGGCAGTTGTGTAACACTGTTGGCTGCAATTTATCGTCAATTGGGTTACCACGTCGGTCACTATACCTCACCGCATTTATTTCAATTCAATGAGCGCATTTGCATCGATGAACAACCCGTCAGTGATCAGCAATTGATGGCTGCCTTTGATTGGATTGAACAGCAACGTCATCCCACTACCTTGACATTTTTTGAATTTACAACATTAGCGGCATTGTGGATTTTTCAGCAAGCAACTTTGGATGTGGTGATTTTAGAGGTGGGGTTGGGAGGACGTTTGGATGCGGTCAATTTGGTTGATGCGGATGTGAGTATTATTACTAATGTTGCTTTGGATCATTGTGCTTGGTTGGGAACGGATCGCAATGCGATTGCTTATGAAAAAGCCGGCATTATGCGCGCTCAACAGCCAGTATTGTTTGGGGAAGTGAATGTACCCTCAGCGATCACCCAGCAGGCGCAACAAATAGGTGCCAGTTTATTGGTATTGGGCAACCACATGCAGACACGTGTGCAATCAACTCATTGGGAATTGGATTGGCAGGGTAATACGTATGTATTGCCAGCGGCTTCGCTGAATCCTGAAAGTGTATTTTTAGCTGCAACGGCTGTGCTCATCTTGGCGCAGCGCTTGCCATTCACATGGTCCATAGTGCAACAAGCGGTTGCCAACACTCGTTTGCCAGGGCGACAACAGCACTGTGGCGCGTATTTATTCGATGTGGCACACAATCCGGCTGCAGCACAACGATTGAGTGAATGGGTGGCAGCTAACAAGTCTAGCGGGCGTTTGTATGCTGTATTTGGCTGCTGCGCGGACAAAGATGTTGGTGGAATATTAAACCCATTAGTACGCTGGGTGGATCATTGGTTCATTGCTCCTTTTGCGGATGAACGCAGCGCCTCAATGGAGCAATTGCAACGTGGCATTGCTGATTTAACTGTGCAATACACGCTGGGACAAAATTTAGAAGAGGTTACTCGCCAAGCTCAGATGCAATTAACGCTAAATGATCAATTGTTAATATTTGGATCCTTTCACACGGTTGAAGAAGTTTATCCACTGGTTGTTTAATTTAAGCAGAAAACCTCAGAAAGACTTTAACCAGGTCCTATTTCATTGATAAATCCTAACAGTCGAAATTCATCAACAAACTCAGTATAATAACCGCACATTCACTTTACCCCAGGGCAGCTCATGATGGATGAAAAGTTAAAACACCGGTTGATTGGTTTGGCCGTTATTGTGTCGTTATTTATTTTAATCATTCCATTTTTAATCAAAAAAAATCAACCTGATCTGACAGAGTTGGCAACCTTAACCATTGAGCAACCTAGCCCAGCGCCGGCCCAACCTTCCTTGGTAGTGGAGCCGGTTCACATTGACTTTACCACAGTACAAGTGGCGCAAGTGGATTTAGACAACCCCTCGTCTCAACCCACTTCTTCGCATCCGACGGCGGCCATGCTTGCCATGATGCCTGAGGATGAATTCACTCCCAGTCAAGCGGATCCTGATTACATGCCAGGTGAAAACATGCCAATGGAACCAGAATGGGTAGAACCCAGGCCACCTGAGCCAGTCAAACCCATTAAACCGGTTGAACCGATCAAACCGGTTGAGCCGGTCAAACCGGTTGAGCCGGTCAAACCGGTTGAGCCGGTCAAACCATTAAAACCTCAACTCCAACAACCTGAGCCGGTGGCACAAGCTGTAACAGGGCAGGGGAACTGGGTGGTACAATTGGGCAGTTTTGCCAATCGTGCCAATGCCGATACTTTGTTTAAAAAACTGCAAGCCAAAGGGTTTACTGTGTTTGCCAACACCACTGCCAATGCACAAGGTACCTTGATCACTCGTATTTTAATCGGGCCTCATTTACACCGGCAGCAGGCTGAACAAATGCGTGAAGAGTTAGAGCAAGCGGTACAATTAAAAGGAATCGTCATTCAGTGGAATGGTTAACATTAAATTGGCTGGATTACGTTATCCTGGTGGTCGTTGGTTTATCGGTTGTCATCAGTTTGATGCGTGGATTGGTGCGTGAATCTTTATCGTTAACCACCTGGGTATTAGCGGTTTGGTTGGCAATTAAATTCTATCTTGCATTGGCGGAAATCTCACCAGCAGTGATTCAATCTGAAGCCATTCGTAATGTGGCGGCCTTTTTATTGATCTTTATTGTCGTATTGATTGTTGGTACTATCCTCAGCTATGCAGTTGCGCGCCTGGTTCATAAAACAGGCTTGTCAGGCACGGATCGCTTATTGGGTGGGATGTTTGGATTTGCGCGCGGTGTTTTTTTAATGGCAGTATTATTATTGGTGATCGAATTGTTTGATGAGCCGGAACCTGAACAGCAACAATGGTTGACCGCTTCATATTTGGCTGGCTATTTCTTACCCGTCACTGAATGGTTGATTCAGCGTATTCCACAATCTTTGGATCAATCATCAGCTTTAGTCCTGGAACAGGGACAAATCGATTATACTCAACCCGATAGTTTTGAATTTTAGCGTGGTATTATGTGCGGTGTTGTTGGAATTGTAGCTCACTCAAATGTTAATCAAGATATTTTTGACGCTTTGACTGCGGTGCAACACCGTGGGCAAGACGCGGCGGGGATGGCAACTGTCACTGCCACTGGCAAATTGGGTATGGTCAAGGGTGCGGGCTTGGTTCGTGATGTGATTCGTACGCGCCACATGTATCAATTGCAAGGTTCTATGGGTATTGGGCACGTGCGCTATCCAACTGCAGGTACCGATAGTCATGAAGAAGCACAGCCATTTTATGTCAATTCCCCTTATGGAATTTGTTTGGCTCACAATGGTAATTTAACCAATAGTGCTCAATTGCAACAGGATTTAGTCCAATGTGATTTACGTCATTTGAATACCGGGTCCGATTCAGAAGTCTTATTGAATGTGTTTGCCCATGCGTTGCAAAGTTGTGGCAAAACCAAAGCCGAGCAGCAAGATATTTTTGACGCGGTCAGCACCGTGCATCAACGATGTCAGGGAGCGTACGCTGTCGTAGCATTAATTGCCGGTGTTGGCATTGTTGCGTTTCGTGATCCGTATGGCATTCGTCCATTGATTTATGGTAAACGCATGACAGAACACGGTGTGGAATATATGGTTGCCTCTGAAAGTGTGGCATTGGATGTGTTGGGGTTTGATATTATTGCCGATGTTGCACCAGGAGAGGCCATTTTGATCACTCCCACGGACATTGCCGTGCAACAGTGTGCGACGAATACAGCATACGCGCCGTGTTTGTTTGAGTATGTTTATTTAGCCAGACCCGATTCAATCATTGATCAAGTATTGGTGTATAAAGTGCGGCTGCGATTGGGTGAAAAATTAGCAGAAAAAATTGAGCAGCAGTGGCAAGATTATGCCATTGATGTGGTCATGCCGATTCCCGATACCAGTCGCACCGCCGCCGCTGTATTGGCGCGTCGGTTGAAATTAAAGTTTCGCGAAGGATTTGTCAAAAATCGTTACATTGGGCGGACCTTTATTATGCCCGGTCAACAAAAACGTCGCCGATCAGTGCGACAAAAATTAAATCCAATTGATTTAGAGTTTCGTGGCAAAAATGTGCTGCTGGTTGATGATTCAATTGTACGCGGCACCACCGCCAAAGAGATTATTCAAATGGCTCGTGATGCCGGTGCCAATCATGTGTATTTGGCTTCTGCCGCACCACAAATTCGCTATCCCAATGTGTATGGTATTGACATGCCAGCAGCTTGTGAATTGATTGCCCATCAACGTACGGATGCACAGATGATGGAATTATTGGGCGCCGATGGTTTGATTTTTCAAGATTTGCAAGTGTTGCAAGACGCAGCTCACGAAGGAAATCCCAGCATTAAACGTTTCGAAGATTCAGTCTTCACCGGCAATTACATCACGGGTGATGTTGACGAGACCTACCTTAACCACCTTGCACATCAGCGTAACGATCAAGCACGACAAGACAGTGCTAAACAGAGAACGCCTGAGGATTCATTGTGACAAGTTACCATTCACTAAGATTTAAAATCTTAGTGAATGGTTGCGATTAGTTTTTAATGCTTGAGTCATAATTTCTATAGCCATCATAGTTGAAGGTGTGAACCATGTTCATGTGGTTAAAGCGGAAGTGACGACATAGGTTGTCCTTGTTGATTCATGTCAATAGGATCCAACACAGCTTCTAATAATTCTGGTCGTCTGCGAAATAAGAGGTTGTTTGTAATAAGCTTAGATTGTTTCGCAGGGTCTTTTGTTACTGTGACGGATTTTGTAACACCATTTTTGAATAAAAATTGCAACCGAACTGTTGTACTGTCTGCATGTTTCTTATACAACGTTGGAATGCTGGCTAACCCTTCAACCGAGTCATTACCAATTTTTTGAACAATGGCTTCTAAATATTGATAATGGTGCACCAGCAAAAAAGGTAAAATCTCTTTTACTATGACTTGCTTACTGACCGGCTTACTAATGATTTCCTGACGGGTGTTTGGACCAGTATCCAATGTTGTCGCCTCTGCAACAACAAATCCTGCAAATAATAACCATTGTTGGGTGGTTTGTGATAATACGGAATATAATTCTATAGGCCATTGCTGCAAAAAATCTGTTCTTACTTTGGTTAATTGGCAGGCAACCGCTCTGTTCTCTTGACCAATATCCAACATGATAGTGCTCTTCGGTAAGCACAATTGAGAAATGTATTCGAGAGGGACATGAACTTTCCAGCGCTCGCTATAAGCCCCGGTTTTTTCAACCCGATAGCGATCACGACCAATGGTAATGGCGTTGAGTGTCTCGCCTTCTTGTAACTGTTGACAACACTCTGGTACTAAAATTTGACAGATTGAGTGAACCGTTACAGCAGGTGCTGTTCCAGTTTGTAACTTTTGTGATTCTTCCAGGGTAAAAGGTAGCATGGGTGGTTGATAAAGTAATTGTTTGTTTAAAGCTGTCTGAATAATTGCTGGCAAAAGAGAAAGATCTGTCGCCATAGCTGATCTATCAATTATCTTACCATTTTGATCTCCATTTGCGTTAACAACCATTGCAAGTGCTTTAAACTCGTCACCAATTTTCTGTACAACAACACTACCACTGAGCCCTGGACTAATTCGAACCGTATCAATCGTGATGGCTGGTGATAAAATTTTACGCTGCATTCCCACCGAACGGGCTAATTTAAATGTTACGCCTGTTATCTTACCAAGGAGGACATTCGTACAAGTAAATTCGAGTGACCCATTAAAACCTAAAATTGAAACAGCCGTATCAGGTTCAATAGCAAAAGATTCCATCAATGCCAATGGTTTAGCAAATTTCTGAATATCACGGATCACTGCTTGAGTCTGATCATCTAATACGATACAAGCGATGTCACCAGGAATTGGATAAACAGCCAGTGAGAGAGATTTTAAAATTTTTCTAGTTAAGATAAATCTTCTATTAAAAATACTGGGGATAATTATCTTAATACTCACAGGGTATGCTACCCGTCCCATATCAAACAGTGCATGTGCAGCGGTTATCAAGCAAAGTGGTTTATTCTCATCTTCTTTTATAAAAAAACCAGAAGCTATGGCTATTGTTTGTTCGACGCCTGACAATGGGTTATTTCTAACTTGCTCAGATACAATATGTAACTGAACAATCGAACGAGCATAGGGATCATTAGACATACTGTGGATGTTTAAATCACTGCCTTTAATTTCTTCACCCACATTCTGAACAGGCGACTGTTTTTCAACTTTAGGATTTGAGTTTGGATCCTTATTGTTTGAATCTTCATTCTTCTGTTCATGAGCATGTGGAAATAAGTTTGTCATAATATCTAGTGATGGCAATTCAATAAAGACAACCTTTTGATCGTCACTCCAGTGATTACAGAGCTTGATAGTAATGGATTGCTGGTCTTGCTTTTTATTTTCTAGCAACAATTGATAAAAACTTTGTAAATCATCAACTAATTTGCCATTGACAGAGACAACATACCACCAAAGGTATGAACGCCATTGATGATACATACTGTCTAATGCATGTGCCAGTGAAACAAATTTACTAGGCGCTGTTTTATCGCTGGGGTAATTCGAATACCAAAACAGTGGATCTGAATTTTGTTCAATGGCATTTGAGAATTGCATATTAAAATTTGAAGATGGCGGTGGCGTTGGTATGAAATGTAAATTACCAACTTCCACGTAAGGAGAGTTCGCTGATCGCAGCGTGTATTGGGACAGTTCTGCATAAGTATTTTGCAAAATAATATTAATTTCAGATTCATTATTTTGTCTTTTTATCGTAAGAGTAATTTCTGTTCCCATTGTTGCCAAATGAATTAACTGTTTCCAGTGAATAAGTGGTTGCTTGTTGATGAGTGATTGAACCTGCTCATTTGAATCTACTTGATAGTGAGTTGAACCGATGGTTATCTGTGTTAATAAATCACCGACTGCTACTTTATCAGCAAGGTTTGAGTGGCAGGCAATAATTCTTGCACCTTGATTATCATCATGCAGTGTTCTGGCGGTTAATTCTCCTATCGGTTGAGTGAGGATACCTACATCAGGATGTTCCGGACTTACTGATTGTTTGGCATTAAATCCATACGTATTAAAATAATCCAGTGCATGTTGTATAGTCCCTAAATTATGAACAATAATAAGACCTTGATTGACATTGCACTGTTCTACCATCCCAACCACAACACCCGCTTCATTTAATACAAATCCGCCACCGAAGCTTAATTTTAAACTGCCGCCGGTTAATATCATTCTAGTCAGTTGGCTAAGATTGATGGTTCTAAGTTCGGTGGGATTTTCAACTTTTGCCTGTGTTTTGATTAATCGAGATATTTGACCATTAAAATGGTAGCTTGAATGAAACGATAAGATGTTTACGTTTTCTCCCGAGCTAATTGCGACTGGTTCAAAGGTTGGTTGAAACATTGATCGGTCTATCAATGCTTGTATATTACTGTTAATTTTTAAGATAATTAATCGACTAGATTTGATCATAATACAATCTTGAATGGTGACCACAAATTGTTGACTGTCGGTGGTCACCACTTCGATTGTTTCATCAAATGAGGAGTTATTAGCATTCATTAAAATGCCTATGTTACTTTGTGCATCTCTTATTAATAAGCCTGTTCTCTCAAAAATTGCAGCACATGGATTCATGGGGCGTTGTTTATTGTAAACTGCGACTCTTACGTATACTAAGTGTGATTCCATTTCAAATGTTCTGTCATTAAATATGGCATCAAGTTTTTCATCCTGAAT
>WLWG01003062.1_pt1 | contig 11818 bp, 10 predicted proteins | sample 6712871 | NCBI WGS metagenome assembly WLWG01 (sample SAMN12718693, study PRJNA515312) | sponge metagenome | isolation source: marine sponge | host: Mycale hentscheli | place: New Zealand: South Island, Marlborough, Capsize Point | collected 2003-05-01 | reverse complement strand
TGATGCTGCTGTTTGTAATTTTCGCAATCGCAGGCTTGTTGATCGATGTTGGAATGTCCAGACTGACTCAAGCCAAGATGCAGTCAGTTACCGATGCTGCTGCGATGGAAGGTGGTTGGCAGATTTCACTGGGCAGCAATCAAACATCGGTTCGTGATGCCGCTGCAAATCGAACAGGTGAGCTATTCGAAACTTGGAGCCCCAAACAACTTGAATTTGAAGGCGGCTACGACCTTGACGGAGATGGTATTTTAGAGAGTTCCCAAACCATCAACACCGATACCATCGGTGACCGGATCCGTCCTGCCCTGAATCAAAATCCCAACAACGAGCCTGCGGGTGACATTGTCTTGGGCACTTATGACGAGAATTCCATTCCGACTGTGCTACCGGGCCGCCCCACTGGATACGACCGCAACTCCGCCTTCGTTGCAGATGTTGATAACCCGAATTCGATTCTGGTTCGTCTTCGTCGTACTAATGAACAGGACATCGCCGGCGGCACTGCGCAAGGGAATCTCCCCTACCTTTGGTCCCGAGGTTCCATGCTAAGCTTTGGTCTCAAGGGCCGCGGCATCGCCGTTCGCAGTGAATCCATAACCAAGCTTTCGCCAGCAACGGCAGTGGGAGATGCTACTAGCGAACGACTTCCGACATTTGTCTCCGCCGCGATTCCGCTAACTGAGGTGGTCTCTGAAACATTCACTCGCAACACATTGATGTCATTTGCAGGCTCCCCGCATATTGGAGCCGCGGTCATCGACGCGCCCGCAGCGGCAGTCACGGGGATCGGCTACCTGCCGATTGCAAAGCAGATGTCATCAGGGCAGTGGCACGTAATTGGTTTCATGTTCGCCAACATCAGCGTTGACAACATTGTCCCGTCGACACCTGCAGAGAGTGGTTTCTCCTACGCCAACATCACATCCAACTTGGCCAATCTTCCGGGATTGTCGGATGAACTGGTGGAAGCTAACCAAGCACTCAGCGGAGCCTACATCGCCCAAGCCCCCACGCTGGCCAGAAGCCAACAGATCAATGGAGTTTCACCATGACCCAGATCCTCGCTGTGATCCAATCCGATGCACTTGAGGTCGAACTCAATGCTGCCGTTTCAGCTCTGAGTGAACAGACCACCCTCAACACATGCCCTGACCTGGCGTCGTCGGTCTCACGTTTACGTCACGATGCCCCCGACATGCTCATCGTTGAACTGTGCGAAGGATCCGAGCAGGTTCGCGAATGGCAGCATGCCATTGAAGTGCACGAAATCGCGTGCCCTATCATCGGCATTCTGGATGATGAGTCTGAGGGAACCGATGAGTTGCTGGTCGAAGCCATCCGGGTTGGATTCCGTGATTTCCTTCGTCGACCTGCCAGTGCCGGCGAATTAGCGGGAGTCATTCGACGTATTGATAAGGCTAAACCCGAGGTGGGTAGCCGCGGACGTCTGCTGGCTGTCGTGAGCACCAAAGGTGGTGTGGGAAAATCCACCATCGCCATCAATACCGCAGTTCATGCAGCAGCGACAACGAACCAACGGGTACTACTGGTTGACGCGTCACTGCAACTGGGGGTCTCTGCTTCGCTTTTGAACCTGACTCCCACGATCACCATTGCTGACTTAGCCAGCATGCAGGATCGACTCGATGCAACCATGCTGCGTGAAGTGACGACCCAGCACGAATCGGGACTGCACGTCTTACCGGCACCACCGACACCTGCCGAAGCTTCTGAGATCGACGACACCTGCATGTCCATCATTCTGGGCGTAGCCAAATCGGCATACGATCTTGTGATCGTTGATTCATTCCCGCTGCTCGATGCCACAACGCTGGCGATCCTCGATCGAGCTGACCATGTATGCGTGGTCACCGAAAACGTTGTCCCTACACTCACAGGAACAGCGGCGATGCTGAAAACACTGGACCAGTTGGATGTCGGGACAAGCAATCGCACGCTGGTTCTCAATCGCCATCAACGCTGTGCCGGAAGTCTGTCCGCTTCGGAAGTTGAGCAGCAAATGGGCGAACCGGCCGCAGCGGTCATCAAGCATGACCGCAGAGTTCTGGAGGCTGCCAACCTCGGCCGTCCCATAATCTTGTCAAGAAACAAAATGGGCGCGGCCAGAGCCATGCGGACGATGGCGAACGGCCTGCTCGCCAAGGTGTCAGCAGGAGTAGCCAACACCACACCATCAAATTCGCAAACGCTCATGCAGTCAGAAACTGATCACGCATCTCTTTCTGAGGACCAGCCCTTCACACAAACGGCGGCGGAGTGATCGATGAGTGAATCAACGCCCGAATCTGAGTTACGTACACGGCTGGGTAAAATTGGCCGTCCCACCCGCCTGCAGCGTGAAAAGAACCAACCTGATCGGCTTGTCCAAACCAAGCCCAACGAAGCCGACACAAGTGCTCGCCGTGGACGCGCGGTGACCGTCAAAGGTCGCCTGCACGGTCAATTGCTCGACGACTTGGACCGTCGCGGACTCCTGAGTGCAGACAGCGACCAGTTACAAGGGGAAGTGGATGCCTTTGTTGCTGAAATCGCCGCCAGTGAACAACTTCCACTCAATGAAGCCGAGCGTTCTCGTTTGTCGGCTGACTTGCTAGAAGAAACGCTGGGACTGGGGCCCCTTGCTTCCTTGATGGCAGACCCGTCAGTGACCGACATTCTGGTGAACGGCCCGCACCACGTTTTCGTGGAAAGATACGGTAATCTCGAATTGACCAGTGTCGAATTTCGGGATGCTGATCATTTGACCCGAATCATTCAACGGATCGCATCACGTGTGGGAAGACGCATCGACGAGTCCGTGCCGATGGTGGACGCTCGCCTGCCTGATGGCAGCCGCGTCAATGCGACCTTACCCCCTGTGACGCTCGATGGTCCCACACTTTCCATTCGACGATTTGGCAAACGCAGACTTAGACGCGACGAACTCCATCGACTGGGAATGTTCAACGATAGCATGGCGGAATTCTTTTCGGTCGTGGTTCGATCGCGACTGAACATTCTGGTCAGCGGAGGTACAGGCAGCGGCAAGAGTACTTTTCTGGGAGCGATCTGCGAGAGCATTCCAGACAGCGAACGCATCGTCACGATCGAAGATGCTGCGGAACTTCAACTTCAGCAGGATCACGTGGTGCGGTTGGAAACACGCCCACCGAGCCCAAACGGCACCGGCGCCATCTACCAGCGCGATCTGGTCAAGAACGCTCTGCGTATGCGTCCTGATCGCATTATCGTTGGCGAGGTGCGCGGCGCGGAAACATTTGACATGTTGCAGGCTATGAATACCGGTCACGATGGGTCAATGACGACTGTTCACGCCAATACGGCGCGAGATGCTCTAAGTCGAGTTGAGCAGATGGTTTCCATGCTTGGACTTGATTTGCCACTTTCGGCCATCCGCTCGCAGCTTGCATCTGGTATTAATGTCGTCGTGCAATTGAACCGTCTTGCTGATGGCAATCGGAAAGTCATGAGCGTGGGCGAGATTACCGGCATGGAAGGCGAGACCATCACCATGCAAGACATCTTTGTGTTTCGCAAAACTGGCAAGGGCGAGAACGGCGAAGTACAGGGTGAATTCACCGCCACCAGCATGCGTCCGAAATGCGCGGAGCAACTTCTGGCGGCTGGCGTGGATCTTGGTCAGACGAACTTTCTTGCTCGGGGGGCCTAACTGATGGAACAGATTAGAGAACTCATTCTTCAGGTCGACCTCCAGTTTGTGATTTACCTGGGGGCATTTCTGGGTGGCTTGTTGCTGTTGGAAGGCCTGCGACAGCTCTTTTCAAAAAGCTCAGGTGCTAAGGAAGCAAAAAGTAAACGCATGCAGTTGATTGCAAAAGGCGCAACGACTGAGCAGATACTGAAAATTCTGAAGCCTACCGAGAAGAAGAGCTTTGTCGAACGGCTGCCGTTGATCGGCGACCTTCCGATTGTTCTTAGGCAGGCCGGTATCACAATGGCGCCTGGCGCCTTCTTGATGACTTGTATCGCCGCAGCGATCGCGATTTTCGTCGTAAGCGCACGGTTCATGAGTATTTTGAATGCCGCTGTCTTAGGGTTTGTGGTTGGGCTTTTCCTGCCAATATTGCAAGTGCGTATGAAGCGTAATGAGCGCCTTAGTGCTTTGGTTCATCAGATGCCTGATGCATTGGACCTTATGGCACGTGTTTTGATGGTGGGGCACCCGCTGAACACGTCTTTGAATGCTGTGGCGAACGAAATGCCTGATCCGGTTGGGTCCGAGTTTGGTATTGTCGTGGACCAGGTGGCCTTTGGTGAAGAACTGGTTGAAGCATTCCGTGATTTTGCGCAGCGTATCGATCAAGAAGATGTCCACTATCTTGCGACGGCCATAGCTATTCAGCACGGAACGGGTGGCGATTTGGCGAGAGTTCTCAAAGTGCTTTCGCGGACCATTCGAGACCGTCTGAACATGCGTAAGAGGATCAAAGCATTGTCTGCCGAAGGACGGCTGACAGCAGCTTTCCTAAGTTTCATTCCTGTTCTGATCTTCGTCGCTATGCAAATCATGACGCCAAGCTATTATGGCTCAATTGCAAATGAGCCCGAGGCTGTGCCTCTTGGCATTGCCATTATTACCCTTGTCATACTGAATGCCTTGGCAATGCGTAAACTAGTAAACTTCCGGTTCTGAGGAGGCCAAGATGTTTGAACAAATTACAGCCTTTTTCGGAAATGTTGGTTCCTCTGGTGGACTAATCATTCTTGGGATCTTCATTGGATCGATCCTGATTGTGTATGGGTTCTTTGGCGGTTTGGTTTCGGCCGACCCTGTCGGCCGGCGCTATCACGCTGGCCGCCCTGTCAAACGCCGTACAAGTTTCGAAGCGGGAATTTTGAACAACGCTGACGTTGACCCAAAAGGCTTCATGAAAGCGTTGATGCCGCAAAGTCGTGAGAAGCGGACTCAGGTGCGTCGCCAGCTCATGAACGCGGGTATTATTGGCCAGAATGCAGTGGCCAAATACTACATGATAAGGATCATCCTCGCAGCTTTGCTGCCAGGATCGTATTTGTTGCTACTGGCCTTACGTCAGAACACGTTCATTCCGCTGCCAGATGCAATCGACGGTTTCCTGGATGGACAAAGCCGACTGATCACTTACTATATTTCGTCGTCGCTACTGATCATCGGTTTTTTTGGCCCTGCGCTGTGGCTACGTTCTAAAGTCGACATGCGTCAGATGGAAATTTTGGAAACCTTTTCTAACGCATTGGATCTGATGCAGGTATCAGTTGAGTCCGGATTGGGATTTGACGCAGCAATGACACGCGTTTCCAATGAGATGGACATCTCTGCGCCCGCAATATCTCAGGAATTTCGGCTTGTTCAGCTTGAAGTTTCTGCTGGTGGTGATCGCGAGAAAGCTCTGTTGGATATGGCTGCCCGTGGCAATGTGGACGAAGTTGCGTCGTTTGCGAGCGTGGTTTTGCAATCGATCCAGTTCGGCACAAGCATCTCTGATGCTCTGACCACCTACGCAAGTGAGATGCGGATTACACGCGAGTTAAAAGCGCAGGAAATGGCGAACAAAATGCCTGTCAAAATGTCAGGCATTATGGCGTCATTGATGTTGCCGGCGTTGTTCCTGCTCATCCTGGGACCGATTGCAATTCGCTGGATGAATACATTCAACTGAGGTCGGTTTCTGGCCCAACTGACTGGCGGGCTTTACATCTAAATAAAATGACAATCCGGCCCAAATGGCCGGATTGTTTCCGTTGTGGCGGATTATCTGCAATCTCTGGGTGTTATTTTCATCCAAATGGAGGATTTCTTGACAATTCTCGACAATGCTAGTCATTTGAAGTGTGGGTGGACGAATGTCCCAATAATAAATGGCGGTTTTTCTGGGCACTGGGCGGTGCGGATTTCGAATTACGGACTCCGTTGTGTGTGATTATTAGGAGTGTTCGTATTGTACAGTGAACGAATTGCAAGGGACCAGAACTCGGGTTCCGGATTGGGGCAGGACCTCAAAATACTGGATGGCATTGCCAGTTGGTGTGGCGCTTTGCACGGATCAATGCCTCTTGATGAAGCTCTAGCTGCGCTAGGTAATGCAATTTCTGCAGAGGCAGCTGTAGTATCTCGTGATTCCAGAAATGAAGGGCGTAGCCGCGTCGTTGCGCAGTTTGATGTTCGTGATGGTGACCGCATGGTCGACCAAATCAAACGCGCTTATGCGTCTGAGGTTTTGGGCGGCTATTTCAATAAAATTCAGGCAGGTGCTGTCTGGTTTCTGAGCGACCATCTGGCGGATCCCGACTTTGTTCCGTCAGAAAATCTCAATAACTGGCGCGCAAACCGCGCTGTGTCAGATGTGGCCATCGTGGCCCTTGAGACCACGGGTATACAGTTTGACTATCTTGAATTCCATTTCTCACGAGATCTCAGTCATTCTGACAAAACCGAAGCAGAACGCGTATTTCCAACACTTGTACGCGCCTGGGCCGGGCGGAAGACCGGCTTGGTCACGCAGTCCCAAATGGATGAGCGCATGATCCAGGCACGGATTCGTGCTACATCGTCCCGGATTGGCGTTGAAGAAGATATTCTGGGAGTTTCAAATCCTGCTAAGTTGAGCCGCGCAGAATTCCGTGTATGCCTGTTGTTGTCGCGTGGTTTGGCCGTGAAAGCCGTGACCGAAGAATTGGGCTTGTCGGAGGCAACAGTTCGAAGCCATTTGCGTTCGATTTATGCCAAGACAGCCACCAAAGGACTGGCGGAACTGGTTTACCGCATTCTTTCCAACACTGGTGACAAAGTCGGTATAGGTCGCAGATCCCAACGGTCCTGACGTTGTCTGGACAAACAGTGGCATTCTGGCGGCTAGACGATTTCTAGTAACAACTTCCGGGTATTTTCGGGTGTCATTTGGACGGGGTTTCCACCTGTACTGGGGTCGGAAATCGCGCCAGCAACGATGCGCTCGATGTCTGGGTTCTCAATTCCCAGCCCGGCCAAATTCATTGGAATGCCGAGCGAGGCATTAAAATCGTCAACAAATCGGCAAAACCCCTCATAGCCACCTTCGATGCCAAGATAGTCCGCGGCATTGGCAAGGATGCCTTCAATTACGGATCGGTTGAACCGAAGGACCGCAGGCATGCAGACGGCGTTCGTTGTGCCGTGGTGGGTGTGATAAATCGCGCCAATGGGATGTGACAAGGCATGAATTGCACCCAATCCCTTTTGGAAAGCTGTAGCTCCCATCGTGGCTGCCGACATCATGTGCGCGCGGGCTTCGATGTCGGTGCCGTCGTTATAGGCGCGAGGCAGAAACTCTTTCACCAACCGCATGCCCTCTAAAGCCATGCCTTGGGACATTGGATGATAGTGCGGCGAACAATACGCTTCAACACAATGCGCGAAGGCATCAAGGCCGGTGCCGGCCGTTATGAAATTTGGCATCCCGATAGTCAGCTCTGGATCGCAGATGATAATTGACGGAAGAAACTTCGGATGGAAGATAATCTTCTTTTCTGCAGTTTCCGAATTTGTAATGACGGATGCTCGCCCGACCTCGGATCCAGTGCCCGCTGTTGTCGGCACGGCTACGATTGGTGCGATGGCATCCGGATCCGCGCGTGTCCACCAATCGCCGACATCTTCGAAATCCCAAAGTGGTCGGGTTTGGCCGGCCCAGAATGCCACAAGTTTCCCTAGGTCCAACCCAGAGCCGCCGCCAAACGCGATAACGCCATCGTGGCCACCATCCTTAAACGCTTGAACACCGGCTAGGGCATTTTTTTCGTTTGGATTTGGGTCGACGTCCGAGAATATTGCGCGTCCTAGTCCCGCTGAATCCAGCAGGTCCAATGTCCGTTTGGTAACTGGCAACTCGGCTAGGCCACGATCAGTGATCAGCAACGGTCTTTTTATTCCGGCGGCGACACAAGCTTCGCCGATTTCGGTTATCCGCCCCGCACCAAAACGGATTGCCGTTGGGTACGACCAATTCGCGGTCAATGTCATGGGATCAGACCTTCTTCAGATGATAGGATTTCGGGCGTGTTAAGTTGTGGTACCCGATAACGGACAATCCACCACCGCGGCCGGTATCTTTGCAGCCGGTCCAGCAAAGGCCCGGATCAAGATAATCTGCGCGGTTCATAAATACGGTTCCAGTTTCAATCTGATCCGCAATTGCCTCGGCGCGTGCCGTGTCTTTTGTCCAAACGGACGCCGTCAAACCGAAATCGCTGTCGTTCATTAACGCAATTGCCTCCGCGTCGTCTTTTACCGGCATGATCCCGACGACGGGTCCAAAGCTCTCTTCCCGCATAACCCGCATGTTGTGCGTCACCTGGGTTAGGATTTGTGGCATCAGGTAGGCCCCGCCATTTTCTGGAAATCTAGCCGGATCGATATGCGCAACGGCTCCTTCTGCAATGGCTTCGGCGGTTTGCGAGCGGACTTCTTCAGCAAAACGTTCGTGCGCCATGGGTCCCAATGTCGTCTCAGGATCCAGTGGATTACCCAACTTAAAATCATTTACAGTTGAAACAGCTTTGTCCACGAATGCATCAAAGTGTTGTTCCTAAACGTAAATCCTCTCGGTCCCACAGCAACATTGACCCGAATTGAACATCGCTCCATCGATCAACGTGTCGACGGCGGCATCGATATCAGCATCGTCACAAACATATCCGGGGTCCTTGCCGCCAAGCTCCAAACCGACTCCCGTAAAGGTTCCTGCCGCTGCTGTTTCAATCGCGCGACCGCCAGCAACCGAGCCAGTGAAATTCACAAAGCCAAAGCACTTGGCCGCTATCAGGTCGCTGGTTGTTTGGTGATCCAGAAACACGTTTTGAAAAACGTCTGCGGGAATCCCGGCGTCTTGAAAGGCCTCCACCATCCGTTCGCCCACAAGTGGCGTTTGGGATGCGTGCTTCAATAGCACAGAGTTTCCTGCGATCAGGGCAGGGGCCACAGTGTTGATCGCCGTCATATAGGGATAATTCCAAGGTGCCACGACAAGGACGACGCCGTGAGGCACTCGCTTTATGACCCGTCTAAAGGCTTCGCTGTCCTCGATCACAATGTCCGCTAAAGCATCACTGGCGATCTCGGCCATGTAACTTGCACGTTCGTTGAAACCGCCGAACTCGCCACCATAGCGGATTGGGCGACCCAATTGATGCGCAAGCTCTGGAACGATGTCGTCGTTCATCGACCCGACATTGGCGACGCCATCCAGCACCATCTTAATACGCTGGTCTAGCGGTAGTTCAGCCCAGGCTACCTGGGCTTTTCTGGCACGTTCGATGACGCCAAGAGCGTCGGATCGATCAAGTGTGTTTCGTTCCGCGTACACCGAACCATCGATAGGAGAGATACAACGGATCATGTCACGCCCTTTCAAATCCGCGCGCAACTTCCCAGTCGGTCACGACGCGATCAAATTCTTCCTGTTCCCATTCTGCGCAGCGCGTGTAGTGATCAACCACATCGTCGCCCATCGCTTCACGCAAGAAGGCTGAGTTGCGTAGAGTTTCAGTTGCTGCACGAAGCGTTTGTGGAATGTTGGCCGCCTTTGCATCTTCGTAAACGTCACCGGTTGTGGCGGCGGGAAGTTCCATCTTGGATTCAAGTCCCTTTATGCCAGCTGCCAACATAGCAGCCTGCGCAAGATAAGGGTTCAAGTCTGAACCGCCGATCCGGCATTCTACCCGGATACCTTTCGATCCATCGCCGCAAAGGCGGAAGCCGGCTGTTCGATTGTCGACGGACCAAACCGTTTTTGTCGGTGCGAATGTGCCTTTGGCAAAACGTTTATAGCTGTTGATATACGGCGCAAGAAAGAATGTGTAATCAGGAGCATAGGCAATAAGCCCAGCCATGTAGTGCTTCATCGTTTCGGACATGCCCAGGTCAGAATCCGGGTCGAAAAAGGCCGGCTCGCCATCTTTCCAAAGAGACTGATGAACGTGTGACGAACTACCAACACGGTCGTGATCCCATTTAGGAAGGAACGTTGCGGCATGCCCGTGCTGCCAGGCGATTTCCTTGATGGCGTTCTTGGCGATCGTATGATGGTCGGCGCAATCCAAAGCCGCAGCATACCGAATATTCAGCTCTTCTTGCCCGGATTCTGCTTCGCCTTTGGTATTTTCAATAGGCAATCCAGCAGCATACAAGTGATTTCGGATTGGCCTCATCACGGCTTCTTCCTTGGTGGTCTGAAGAATGTGATAATCTTCGTTGTAGCCGCTGATCGGTGCGAGGTCGCGGAACTTGTCGCGGCGTATGTCGTCAAAACTTTTCTCGAACAGAAAAAACTCCAGCTCTGTTGCCATCATGGCGTCGAACCCAAGGGCTTCCAGTCGGGCGATTTGTTTCTTCAAGATGGCACGCGGTGAATGCGTTACCGCTTTGTGATTGTGATGATCCAGCACGTCGCACAACACCATTGCTGTGTCTTCCAGCCACGGAACCGGACGGATTGTCGTCAGGTCAGGGGCCATGATGTAGTCGCCGTAGCGGCCTTCCCAACTTGAGGCCGCGTAACCTTCTGGCGTTGCCATCTCTAGGTCAGTAGCCAGCAAATAATTGCAGCAGTGGGTTTCCTTGAAGGAAGTTTCGACAAAATTGACTGCATGAAATCGCTTGCCCAAAAGTCGCCCTTGCATGTCCACCAAGCAGACCAGCACGGTATCGATAGCTCCTGAGGCAACTTTGGACTTTAAGTCGTCAAAGCTCATTATTCCTGACATGGTATTTCGCTTTCAATTTTGTCTTTTCGCAGCGGGCAAGCCGCTGGGCCAATGATTACCTCAGGCTGTCAGGAACGCCAGACCCGCAAGGCTGATTAATTTCGAAAGCCGATTTTTGTCGCGCTATACAAATGCGAGATTTCAGGCCCGGCTATCCAATAATCCAATCTCTTTCGAGTTTATGACCAAGGCCGGATCAAGATTGCCTGAAAACACATCCAGGATATTTTGCGCCGCTTTTACGGCCATCCGTTCGGCGCATTCCGAAGTCATGCTGGCGATGTGCGGTGTCAAAACGACTTTGTCAGATTTCAAGAGGTCCAATTCAGGCGAGGGCGGTTCGGCTTCGAATACGTCAAGACCGGCAGAGTGCAGTTTACCGTTGGCCAGGGCTTCGGAAAGGGCGACCTCGTCAACCAATCCGCCGCGGGCAGTATTCACGACAACGGCATGTGAAGGCAGAAGTGCCAGTTCCCGAGCTGCCAATACAGGGCGATCATCAAGTTTCGGCATATGCAACGACACCATGTCCGCTTGTCCAAGTCCAGAATGCAAGTCGTCAACTCTGGTCACGCCCACCGGTAGAGCTTCATTTGGATCTAGGAAGGGATCGAACGCCAGGACATTTACGTCAAATCCTCGAACCATCCGTGCCAACAGTCTTCCAATTCTACCAAAACCGACAATTAACAGAGTTTTTCCCGAAATCTCCCTTGCACACAGGCTATTTCGATAATCCCAGTTGCCGCCGGGTCTGGCAGCTTTGTCGTACGAATTGACGCGGTGACTTGCAGATAAGAGCAGCATCATTGCGTGTTCTGCCACTGTTTGGGCATTCACATCTCCAACGACACTCAAAGGAATACCCCGCGCTGACAAAGCATCGACATCAACGGCGTCGAACCCCACCCCATGGCGGGAAACAAGGCGGAGTTGTTCCGCCTGAGATATGGACTCGGCTGTCAGATCCTGCATCCGCAACAGAATGGCCTCGGCCGAAGGAAGGTGTGGTAATGTCCGTCGTCAGGGTTTTGGGAACCAAGAGTTGCTTAAA
>WLWG01003057.1_pt1 | contig 11843 bp, 11 predicted proteins | sample 6712871 | NCBI WGS metagenome assembly WLWG01 (sample SAMN12718693, study PRJNA515312) | sponge metagenome | isolation source: marine sponge | host: Mycale hentscheli | place: New Zealand: South Island, Marlborough, Capsize Point | collected 2003-05-01 | reverse complement strand
TCACTTGTTTTATTCTGCTTGTAGCGTATGCAGGTATGGAAGAAACGGTGCGTCTATTCGCGTACATTGATCTAGTAATTAGATATCAATGGATTAAATTTAGAATGTTTATGATGAGACGTAAATTAGAACAACAACTGATAAAGGATCTACCTGATTACAACAAACTAATAAAGGAATTAAAAAATGACCAACGATAAGGAACTGTCGGATCTCAAACTTGAGAGAAAAGAATGTCCTAAATGTGGTGCTATTTGGATCAACGGTAAACACATGTTTAGTGGTACAGCCGCATCCTATGATAGAAGTGAACTAGACCTTGCTGGTTTGGTTTGTAATAACCTAGGTGATGAAACCTGCATCAACCCATCAAAAGGACTTGAGGGTGGTCAGACGTGGGAACGTCGTGCTGGATATATCGAAGGTGCTATCGCAGCAAAGAAAGGACTGCTAGAAGAAATGAGAGATGAATTTGGAGATCTCTAAATACTAGTGGTGAACTAGTTTTCTTATGGCAACCGATCAGATTTATCTTGGTAATCCGCTTCTAAAAAAAGCGAACGTCAAGCAAGACTTTACCAAAGAACAAATTGCAGAGTATGTAAAGTGTGCTCACGATCCAATATACTTTACAAAAAACTATGTAAAAATTGTTTCTCTTGATGAAGGTCTGGTGCCATTTAAAATGTGGGACTTCCAAGAGGAGTTAATTAAAAAATTTCACAGAAGCAGATTCAACATTGCGAAGCTACCTCGTCAGACTGGAAAGTCTACGACGGTGGTTTCGTATTTGTTGCATTATGCGTTGTTTAACGATAGTGTAAACATCGGTATCCTTGCTAACAAAGCAAGTACGGCAAGAGATCTACTTGGTAGATTACAGACAGCATATGAGAACCTACCAAAATGGATTCAACAGGGTGTGGTATCATGGAACAAAGGTTCTATGGAGTTGGAGAATGGCAGTAAGATATTGGCAGCTTCTACATCTGCAAGTGCTGTCCGAGGTATGTCGTTTAACATCATCTTCCTCGATGAGTTTGCGTTCGTTCCAAACCATATTGCAGAGTCGTTCTTTGCCTCTGTTTATCCTACTATTACTTCTGGTAAATCAACGAAAGTAATTATCATCTCTACCCCACAGGGTATGAACCACTTCTATAAGTTGTGGACTGATGCACAGAATGATAGGAATGGATATACCTGGCATGAGGTACACTGGTCGCAGGTGCCTGGACGTGATGAGAACTGGAAAGCAGAAACAATTAAGAACACGTCCGAGAGACAGTTCACACAGGAGTTTGAGTGTGAGTTCCTTGGATCTGTTGACACACTAATCTCTGCTGCTAAACTGCGAGCACTGACTTTTATTGATCCCATCTCTACAAACAAGGGACTCGACATCTATGAAAAACCAACAGCCAACGGGGAATATATTATTACGGTGGATGTTTCTCGCGGTATTGGGGGAGATTACTCTGCTTTCATTGTTTACGATATTACTACAGTTCCATATAGGATAGTATCAAAGTATAGGAACAATGAAATCAAACCAATGTTGTTTCCCAATGTCATTAATGATGTTGCTAGAGGATATAATAATGCATGGGTTATGTGTGAAGTGAACGACGTAGGGGACTCTGTGGCGTCGATTCTAAATTATGACCTTGAGTATCCTAACGTGCTTATGTGTGCCATGAGAGGGCGTGCAGGGCAGATTGTGGGGCATGGATTCTCTGGATCTAAAACACAGCTCGGTGTCAAGATGAGCGTCACCGTAAAGAAGGTTGGTTGTGCTAACCTCAAACAGATTATTGAAGACGACAAACTAATCTTCAATGACTATGAAATTATATCAGAACTTACTACGTTCATTCAGAAGAAACAATCCTTTGAAGCTGATGAAGGATTCCATGATGACCTAGTAATGTGCATGGTAATCTTTGCCTGGTTAGTTCAGCAAGATTACTTTAAAGAACTTACTGATAACGATGTTCGTAAACGTATCTACGATGAACAAAAGAATCAGATCGAACAAGACATGGCACCATTCGGATTTATTACTACAGGTCTAGAAGGTGATGAAGGATTTGTAGAAGATGGATCTCATTGGGAGTATGGTGATACACAGGAAGATGTATCATATATGTGGAGTATCTAATGGACGTAGAAGATATGTTTGATCTAGATACTATTCTTTTCAAACAAAGAAGGTGTAGAGCTTGTGGAAAAAATAAAGATCTAACTACAGACTTCTACAGATCTAGACCAGATAGAACATCGTTATCTGCCTGGTCCTACGAATGTAAAGAATGTACCAAACAAAGAGTAACGAATAAAAGAAAAAAATATAAGGAAGATATCTATCCAGACTGGTAAAGAGTTCGTGCATTGTTTCCCCACTTGAAAGTTCCAAAAATCTAAATACCTATAGATCAAATTTGGTTTACTCAAGGAGAAAATACATGGCAAGTCAAGTCTCGCCTGGAATTAGATTAAGAGAGCGTGACCTATCTAATGCTGTTGTCGTAGGTGCATCGGAGATTACCGCTGCTCACGCATCAACTTTCCGTAAAGGTCCGATCGGAAAGGTAGTGAATATCGCGTCACAAAAAGAATTAATTTCAGTTTTCGGTGCTCCCACCGACGCAAACGCCGAGGACTTTTTCGTAGCATCGGAATTCCTAGGATACGGCGGTCGCCTAGCAGTCGTTCGTGCTGCTACTGGCGTAAATAGTGCATCCGTCGCTGGCGGTGCTGTCGTAGTCAAGAACGATGACGACTGGGCAGCAGGTAATGGTGCAGGCAACATGTTTGTTGCAAGAACAGCTGGTACACACGGCAACGCACTTAAGATTGTTGCTGTTGACCGTGGTGCTGATCAACTAGCAACACTCACCGCAGCACCTGCTGGTCTCGCTGCTGGTGATACAGTCACTTTCACTGGTGGCAAGAAAGCAGTCGTTTACAGTTGGGATGCTGGAACACTCACCGCTGCGCTGATCCTCGATGATCCTACTAGCAGACTAACCACTGCTGACAGCATCGACACACCTGACACTGGTGTTGTTTCGGGTCTTACTGCAGTCACCGCTGGTGGTACTCTTTACGAGACTGCATCTGCGGTTACAACATCTGGTGGATCTGGTACTGGACTTACTCTAGACCTAACAGTTTCTGCAGGTATTCCTCTAACACTAAATGGTGGTGCTGGTGGTTCTTCCTATGTCACAGCAGTTGCTCAAGCAACCACAACCAATGGTACTGGTACTGGACTTACTGTTGACATCACAGCTTCTGGCGGTTCTATCGTTTCCCTCGCAATCAATGCCCCAGGTACTGGTTATGCAGTAGGAGACACGATCACCGTTGCTGGTGGTGGTAACGACGGTGGTGGTACTATCGGTACTGTACGTGGTGGCGTTACTAGCGTTGCTGTAGCAGCAGGTGGATCTGGATACGTTAGTGGCGATACAATCACAATTGCTGGCGGTGGCGCAGATGCAACCGTCGATATTGCAGCCGTAACTGATACTGCAATCACAATCACTACAGTCAAAGATTGGTACACCAACACTCTAATCCCTGGCACAAGTCTAACACTTGGTGCTATCGGTCCTCGTCCTGGTACTTCCCAGTTCGCTGCTGACAGAGGTGTTTCTTTTGACGAAATGCACTTCGCAGTTATTGATGCTGATGGATCAATTTCTGGAGCAAAAGATACTGTACTAGAAAGAGTTCTGTTTGTTTCCAAACTGTCTGACGGTAGAAACACTGAAGGCGCTGCTAACTTCTACAGAGATGTAATCGAACAGCAATCATCCTTCTTCTTTAACGGCACAGTAATTCCTGCCTCAACACAATCTGCATCTACTGGTGGTGGTGTTTCACTAGATCAACCTGCCGCATCTTCTGCTGGTAAGTTGCTCCTAGTTGGTGCAAAAGCATGGGACCTTCAAGGTGGTGTTGACGACTACGCATACACCCCTGCTGAAATTGAAGCAGCATTTGATGAGTTCTCTGATACCGAACTAGTTCCTACCCTGAACTTTGTTCTAATGGGTGGTTCGCTTGCTACCGAAACTGACACCAAAGCAAAAGCAAATAAGGTCATCAGTATCGCAGCAGCAAGAAAGGATTGCATCGCATTCGTTTCTCCACACAAAGGCAACCAAGTTGGAACTGCTGGCGCACTAACTGCGATCCAGCAAAGAGAGAACACTCTCAACTTCTTTAACGGCATGACTTCTACGTCATACGCTGTATTTGATAGCGGTTACAAGTATTTCTACGATCGCTTCAATGACAAGTATCGCTACATTCCTTGCAACGGCGATATCGCTGGTCTTTGTGTTGCTACTTCTAGCCTCCTCGATGACTGGTATTCCCCTGCTGGTGTCAACAGAGGTTCACTCCGCAACGCTATTAAACTAGCATACAACCCAAGCAAGGCAGACAGAGACGAACTCTATCAGTCCAGAATCAACCCTGTTGTTGTATTCCCTGGTAGTGGCGTCACTCTGTTTGGCGACAAGACTGCACTTGCATCACCTTCTTCCTTCGATCGTATTAACGTTCGCCGCCTCTTCCTCAATGTTGAGAAGAGAATTGGAGATCTTGCCAAGACAGTTCTATTTGAGCAAAACGATGCGACAACTCGTTCTTCATTCCTAGCAGCTGCAAGCAGCTACATGGCAGAAGTTCAGGCACGTCGTGGCGTAACTGATTTCCTCGTGGTATGTGATGAGTCCAATAACACCCCTGACGTAATTGATCGTAACGAGTTTGTTGCAGAACTATTCCTGAAACCAACTCGCTCTATTAACTACATCACAGTTACATTCACTGCAACGAAGACTGGCGTCTCGTTCAGCGAAGTAGTCGGTTCCTGATCAAATATCCATAGAGGCAAAAACAATGGCTGGTATTAATTCTTTTATTCAACGTATTGGTGAGGGCGTCAAGCCCAATATGTTTTACGTTCAGATTCCTTTCCCAGGTGGACAGGAAGATGATGACGTAAATTTACTTTGCAAATCCACAGCACTCCCAGCATCCAACTTGGGAGTGATTGAGGTTCCTTTTAGAGGAAGAACTGTCAAGATCGTTGGTGATCGTACATTCGACACCTGGTCTGCAACCTTCTTCAATGATAAGGAAATGAAGATCCGTGGTAAGTTTGAGACTTGGTTGGCTTCGATGAACGCTCACGAAGCTAACAATGCACCTCTCTTCCAACCTACTGAAGCAGATCCTGGTTACATGAAGAAGATGGTTGTCCAACAATTGAGAAAGGACACCAAGACAACGGATCCAAATGGTGCTGGCGCAACGATTCTTCGCGAGTATGACCTACACTATGCATTCCCAACTAGCATCTCCCAGATCGATCTTGCTTATGACAGCAACGATCAGATTGAAGAGTTCACAGTTGAGTTCCAGTATTCTTACTGGACAGCAACATCTGGTGAAGGGTTCAGTGCAGATGTCACTGGATGATTTTCTGACCTGATAAATAGTATTATCAGGTAATCAGATCGATTAATTATGAGTCAACTATTTGGTTTTTTAATCAAAGACGGCGGGGGGAATAAGGGTCAATCCCCTGTTCCCCCTAATAGTGATGACAGCGTAGCCACCGTAGCAGGTGGCTATTTTGGTACATATGTAGATGTTGAAGGCGTCTCCAAGAATGAGTATGAACTACTCAAGCGATATAGAGACATGTCGCTACACCCAGAGGTAGACACCGCAATCGATGAAATTGTAAACGAGTTTGTTGTCAGTGATGCTGACGATGCACCCGTTGAAATTGAGTTGTCAAATTTAGGTATGGGTGCAGGGGTCAAGAAGAAGATCCGTGATGAGTTCGATCACATCCTAAAGATGTTGAACTTTGACAAGAACGCTCACCAAATTATTCGTAATTGGTATGTGGATGGTAGGGTATATTACCACAAGGTCATTGATCTTGAAAACCCAAAGCAAGGAATTTTAGAACTACGAAACATTGATGCAGTCAAGATTCGTAAAGTTCGTCAAAAGATTGTTAATCCAGAAGTAGCAGCAAATCCTCAAGCAGTCAAAGGTACTGCATTGCAGTATGATTGGGGCGACTACGTAGAGTATTACATTTATCAGCCAAAGGGTTTCTCTGGTTCGATGACGATGCCACACAATAGTGCATCAGATTTCTCAACCAATAATGGAATCAAGATTGCTTCAGACTCTATCGCCACAGTAAACTCTGGCGTTATGGATCTTAACAAGAAGTACAGTCTGTCCTTCTTGCATAAAGCAATCAAGTCTCTCAATCAACTTCGCATGATTGAAGATAGTCTAGTTATTTACAGACTATCAAGAGCACCAGAACGTAGAATCTTTTACATTGACGTTGGCAATCTTCCCAAAGTAAAAGCGGAACAGTACCTACGTGATGTCATGGCACGTTATCGTAACAAGCTTGTATACGATGCTAGCACTGGAGAGATTCGTGACGACAAAAAGCATATGAGTATGCTTGAGGATTTCTGGTTACCCCGTCGTGAAGGCGGTCGTGGTACAGAAATCACAACTCTACCTGGTGGTCAGAACCTAGGCGAGCTTAAGGACGTTGAGTATTTTAGAAAGAAACTATACAACTCTCTGAATCTCCCACCCTCTCGTCTCACTGACGACAACAAAGCATTCAACCTTGGTAAGTCTACAGAGATTCTACGTGATGAACTGAAGTTTAGTAAGTTTATTGGTCGTCTCCGCAAACGTTTCTCTCGTTTGTTCCATGACATTCTCAAGACTCAACTGATTCTCAAGGGCGTTATCGCTCCTGAAGATTGGGATGACATGGAAGAGCATATTCAGTATGACTTCCTGTTTGATAACCACTTCAATGAACTGAAGGAACAAGAGATGATGATGCAGCGCATCACTCTCGTCACACAAATGGATCCTTTTGTTGGTAAGTATTTCTCTACCGAGTATATCCGTCGTCAGGTTCTCATGCAGACCGAGAAGGAATACAAGGAAATCGATAAGCAGATGCGTGTTGATATTGACAGCGGTATGGTAATTGACCCTGTTGATGTTACATCTATGGATATGATGGATCGTCAAAACGATGCTTTCAAACCTGAACTAGATGCACAGTCTGCGGAAGACGATGCTGCTAGAGAACTAGACAAGGCAAAGGAAATGGAGAAGTTAAAACCTGCTCCCGCGCCTACAAAACCTAAAGCTGATAAATAAAATATAACTCTTGATTATAATATGGACACACCACTAGAGTCGGAACTCGTTGATATTGTTGATTTGATTGCTGACAAGAAGCGTGGCGATGCGTTAGATAAGATTAACGATTATCTATACGGCAAAGCACAAGACGTTATTGATCAGTACAAACAGAGTGTAGCTTCGAGCTACTTTGATGAACCTACAGATACTCCAGAAGAATGAAACTCATTACAGAAAACATTGAGGAGGTCAAACTTTTGACCGAAGAAAAAGACGGTCAGAAGTGCCTCTACATTGAAGGTGTATTCCTCCAATCGGAAGTAAGAAACCGTAACGGAAGAGTATATCCATTTTCTGTTCTGGAAAAAGAAGTAGGTCGTTACAATGAAGAGTACGTATCGAAAGGTCGTGCGCTAGGAGAACTCGGTCACCCCGATGGTCCTACTGTAAACCTTGATCGTGTATCCCACAGGATCACAACACTCAAGGCTGAAGGTAATAACTTCGTGGGTAAGGCAAGAATTCTTGACACACCAATGGGCAACATTGCCAAATCTCTCCTTGGTGAGGGTGTGAAACTTGGTGTTTCTTCTCGCGGCATGGGTAGCATTGATAAGCGTGAAGACGCTAACTATGTTATGGATGACTTTATGCTTGCGACTGCTGCTGATATCGTAGCAGATCCTTCTGCCCCTGATGCATTTGTAAACGGCATCATGGAAGGAAAGGAGTGGGTATGGGACAATGGTCTTCTTAAAGAGAAAACCGTGTCTAAATACCAGGGATACATTAGTGAATCATCCAAGAAAGATTTGGAAGCAAGGACTCTTAAGGTCTTTGAACACTTCCTGTCAAATCTCTAACTTAATAAATAATCATAGAAATAGCTATAGAAATTCAAGGGGAAACTCACATGTCAGATATGTTAAAGGAAAAATTTGAGGAGTTTGTAACTGAATCAGGTCTAGTTGTTGAAGCTGGCGATCCAATGCCAACAGTATCTGCAGCAGTTATTCCTGGTGGTGGCGGTTACGAAGCGTCTAGTCAGTCCAAGACCGAAGTCAACTCCAAGGCAGGAGCTGGTGAAGGTAAGGGAACTGTAGGCACTGATGCTGTCAATGGTTACGGTGCTCAACAGTCAGTCACTGATAACGGTGGTCCACGTCCAGACGGAAACGATGAGGGCGAGGATAATCCTGGTGCTAAAGCATCTGCCCCTGTTGGTGCTAAAGGCGCACAGAGCGATGGTACTGCACAGACAGCTAACATCAATGATCCTGGCGACCAAGGCAAGACTCAAACCGTTGGTGCTGACGCAGCATATGCTACCAGCACTGGTCCTGATGTATCTTACCCCATCAAACCTTCCTTCGAGTCCCTTGATATGAGTGCAGACGTTGCTGCGCTTACCGAAGGTACAGAACTCACTGAAGAGTTCAAAGAAAAAGCAACGACAATTTTTGAAGCAGCAGTCAAATCCAAACTGTCCGAAGAGTGGGCAAAACTCGAAGAGCAGTTTGAGACTCGTGTCTCCGAGCAAGTAACATCTGTTAAGGCAGAACTTGCAGAAGAGGTAGGCGGTACTATCAAGTACGCCATTCAAACATGGTTGGAAGAGAACCAAGTATCCATCGATCGTGGTATTCGTAACGAAATTACTGAAGACTTCATCGCTGGACTCAAGAATCTCTTCCAAGAACACTACATTAATATTCCCGATGACAAAGTTGATGTTGTCGAAGGAATGACTGAAGATATTCGTAAGATGGAAGACAGCCTCAACGAACAGATTGAGCGCAACGTGAAACTTCAAGGTCGTCTAGATGAGTCTGCAAAAACTGTAATTCTGAACATCGTTTCAGAAGGTCTGGTAGACACTCAAAAAGACAAGTTGGCATCTCTAGCAGAAGGCGTAGAGTTTGAGTCGGAAGAGAAGTTTGCAGAGAAGGTTAAGACCCTCCGCGAATCATACTTCCCAGCAAACCCTGCTACACCTGCAGCAGAAGCTACTGATGAAGCACCAGTTGAAGGCGGAGAAGTAACCCCAGCAATGGCGGCATACCTCAATGCTATCAGTCGCTGGAACTCATAATAATTTAACTCCCTAATCCAATAAAAGAAAATGTTTAACGCAGAACATCTTCAGGAAAAGTGGGCACCTGTTCTTGGTCACGAAGGCTCCTCGCCTATCGATAACCGTTACAAGAAAGCTGTCACCTCCGTCCTCCTGGAGAACCAAGAAAGATTTATGCGCGAAGAGCGCGGTATGCTAAACGAAGTTGCAGTTAATAGCCTAGGTGCTAGCACTGTTTCTCCTTCTGGCAGCGCACTCGGCAACGCTAACACCGCTGGACTTGCAGGTTTCGACCCTGTACTGATCAGCCTCGTCCGTCGTGCAATGCCTAACCTAATGGCATATGACGTTTGTGGCGTCCAACCAATGAGCGGTCCTACTGGACTAATCTTCGCAATGCGCTCACGCTACGAGAACCAAGGCGGCGAAGAGGCATTGTTCAACGAGCCTGACAGTGCATTCTCCACAGCACACGACGCAACTCAAGGTGCTTATACACCTAGAACTGGCGCTGGTGTTGGTGGCGATTCCGAAGGCAACAACCCTGCACTCCTTAACGACTCCTCACCTGGAACCTACGAAGTAGGTCGTGGCATGAGCCGTGAGAACTTGGAGAAGATGGGCGAAGCTTCCCGTCTGTTCCGTGAGATGTCATTCAGCATTGAGAAGACTTCTGTGACTGCAAAGTCCAGAGCTTTGAAAGCAGAATACACCTTGGAACTGGCACAAGACCTCAAGGCGATCCACGGTCTAGATGCAGAGCAAGAACTTGCTAACATCTTGTCTAGTGAAGTCCTTGCAGAAATCAACCGTGAAGTTGTACGTACAGTATATCAGGTTGCTAAAGTCGGTGCTCAAAACAACGTTGCTAACGCAGGTATTTTTGACCTAGACGTTGACTCCAACGGCAGATGGTCTGTTGAGAAATTCAAGGGTCTTCTCTTCCAAATCGAGCGCGATGCCAACGCAATCGCACAAGAGACTCGTAGAGGAAAGGGCAACTTCTTGATCTGTTCTGCTGATGTTGCTTCGGCACTCGCAATGGCAGGCGTTCTTGACTACAGCAGCGGTCTAACTGGTGCTGGTGGTCCTTCCATCGGTGATGTTGATGACACTGGCAACCTTTCGGTTGGTACAATCAACGGTCGCATCAAGGTCTACGTCGATCCTTATGCTGCTAACCTTTCCGACAAGCACTACTACGTCATCGGATACAAAGGTACTTCACCTTATGACGCAGGACTGTTCTACTGTCCTTACGTTCCCCTCCAGATGGTTCGCTCGATCGACCCCGAGACCTTCCAGCCCAAGATTGGCTTCAAGACTCGCTACGGCATGGTCAGCAACCCCTTCGTCACCACCAACGGTGCATACAACGGCACCCCCGATGGCGAAACCCTCTCGGCAAACGCCAACATGTACTACAGAAGAGTACAAGTTATCAACCTCATGTGATTCATCACCCAGGTTTCTTACAGACCTCCCTTCAAGGGGGGTCTTTTTTTGTCTAAATAATTAAAGACTATACCATGGGGTTATTATGCCATCCCTAGATGAGGCAGCTGCGAAAAGAGAACAAGCAGCAACACAAAAAGAAAAAATTAAAACCGAGCCTGTCATCCAGCAGGCACCAAGCAAGTCACCAGTCAAAACTATTGCGTTGACACTGGGTGGTCTCTTTGCCTTGGCACATGTTGGTTTGTTGGGTTACGTAATTAATAAACCCGAACAACAGCAGGTTCCCCAAGTACCTACAATCAATATCCCCCGTGGAGATTATTCATCATACAGAATTAAAGCTGGTAAGGATGGATATGAGATTGAGTATCGTGCAAACGATCCTGCTATTTTAGAATCGCAAAAATCTTTATCATTAGATAAAAATAAGAAAGGATTCTTTGGTGGTGGCACTGAAAGACGCCGCGAGTGGCGTCAAGATCAATTCACTATGGACGGCACACGCAACCTAGGAGGCGTTGGAGGAGACAACGAGGGAAAGTTGACTGCCCGAGAAGAAGAGTGTATCGTGGCGGACGCTGGAGCACGGTCACAAGGTGCAATGGCAGGTAGTGCTATTGCTGCTGGTGTTGCTGTTCCTGCTGCTATGAGCATCCCATACGTAGGTTGGTTGGCAGGTGGATGGGCACTTCTATTAGGACAAAAGGCAGGATCCTCACTTGGTTCCACAGTTGGATCAGTATTTAATGATTGCTGATGGATATACCTAACCTTAATATTCCGAATAATAATATTGATATTCGTATCGGTGATATTCGTGATGTAAATATTAATGTAATGCCTGATTGGATGACTAATCCTCCACAGGCATTACCAATTTACCCACCCGTGACTACACAGGTGGGTGTTCCTATTGTTAATATACCTGGATGTGTTGAGTCTCATAGAGATAGTAGTGAGAATCAAACACTCAAAGAAGAGGACAAGGATGGTGTCCAAGTATTTTGTGATGCAGGAACACCTAGTTATAGTCCATTAGATTATGACCCACGCAGACTAGAAGTAACAACAACATCTTCAC
>WLWG01003055.1_pt1 | contig 11849 bp, 10 predicted proteins | sample 6712871 | NCBI WGS metagenome assembly WLWG01 (sample SAMN12718693, study PRJNA515312) | sponge metagenome | isolation source: marine sponge | host: Mycale hentscheli | place: New Zealand: South Island, Marlborough, Capsize Point | collected 2003-05-01 | reverse complement strand
TTCGACAACTTCGACGTGACGTTGGAGCCTCTGGAGAACGAGCACGGCAAGTTCGACGTTGAAATGTGGCAAGATGATGACGGGAGCCTCCATGAATGGGGCACGATCTACCTGGACACCTACGAGGGTGTCTCGCGGGAGGATCTCATCACCATGCTCCAGACGGAGATCTTCGTACACGAGTTGGCCCATGCGTCCCAGCACCGTACCGTCGAGTACGAACTTGAGCGCGAGCAGGACCATGACGCTGAGTTCGGCATCAAGTACGCGGTCGCGTACAATGACGTCATACTGAGTGAACGCAAGTGGACAACCCAGGAAGCATATGACTATCTTGAAATCACGCCAGAGAAGCACGAAGAGATCGTGAGTGCCTTGGCGGCAACCATGGAGGTACCGGACAGTGAGTAACACGAACGCTATCGTATTTATCGGGGCAGCAGGCGCGGGCAAGGACACTGCGGCGGATGCCGTCCGGGAGTCCATTCCGGGAGCCCGCAACCTGAAGTTCGCAGCGGCCCTCAAGGACGTCACGGCGCGCATCTACGGATGGGACCGTGAGCGGCTCGACTTTGATCTGGAATACAAAGAGGCCCCGGCGTACTACGCGAACGGAGATCCGTGCGTAGTGGTCGCAGGTGAAGTCCAGACCCGTCGTCAGTTGCTGCAACACATCGGCACGGACATGTTCCGCAGCTTAAATGATGACGTCTGGCTACACGCTGCCATGGCGGTAGTCCGCAACGCCCCACCGGCCCCTCTGTGGGTCGCTACTGACACGCGGTTCAAGAACGAAGTGGAGTTCATCCGGGAGCAGTTCGACCGCGTCTACGTCGTGCGACTGGTTCGCATGGGGGCCACGCAAGGCACCGCAGCGTCGGCTCACGTCTCGGAGCGGCAGTCCGCAGAGATCGAGGTCAACCAAGAGATCCACGTCAAGGACGGTCAGATTAACGTCCTGAGACGAAAGGCAGTGGACGTGGCCCTTCGGTTCGCGGGCCTGCGGTTCGGGAGCATCTGATGTTCCCTATACTCTGGCGAGTACTCCTAGTGTTCGCGTTCTTCGCATACATGTTGAGGGAGGTGTAGCCATGGCCGGCAAACTGCTGATCGTCGCACTCCTGCTGATGCAAGCAGGGTGCGCCACGGGCAAGAAGGCCCACCATGACATCAAGACGTACTTAAAGCAGGTTGACGACAACTATGACTGCATTGGCGTAGAGGTCGGCCAAGAGGCGGCGATCTGCATAGATGACATATCTATCTCAGTGACAATAACTTTCTGAAAGGAGACAGCATGCCATTGTTCCAGTTCCACCAGCCACGAGAGCCGGGAACCTTCCCGGAAGACCCGTCGCATTGGGAGTTCCAACAGACCCCGGTGGGCCCCGACGGCCAAGCATCCAGCCCCGTCCCGCTCGATACCGTTGACAGTCCGTTCTACTTTGATTGCGACATCGAGTACCTCCAGCAGCAATGCTCCGAGACGCTGGCCCCCGCTTGGAACCCCCTGCGGCAGGGCGAGGCTCTTCCCGAGGACATTGATGCCTGCGTGCAGGCTAACGTGAGTGAATGTATCGACATCCTCACAGAGGATCTGACGTATGCTAACGGGTGGGTCCAGGTCCGAGCATGTACGGACGAAGTGTCCTGCTCGTCTTGGAGCGAGCCCATCGTCGTCCCGCAGGCCCCTTTTCACGCCCTGCTGATCGTAGGGATCATCGGACTGGCTGTCGCGGCCCGGTTCTTCGGGAGGACGAGATGAACGAATTGACCGAAACGATAATGCACGAACTGGTAGGCCTCAAGAGAGGGAAGCCAGATCTCACTGGATCGGACTGCGCTCACGGCGCATGTTCGCCCCACGCTGATCCCCCGCCGGCCGTCCCGGAGCCCAGCACAGCACTCTTGCTTACGCTGGGTCTCATCGGACTCGCCCTGATCGCCCGTTTCTACAAAGGGCCAAGATAAACGCAAAAAAAAAGCCCCACCTAGCCTTATGGCCGGGTGGGGCTTTTTGTCGTTTTAGGGCTCTGTGCTACCGCACGGCCAAAACAGAGAAGAATGGGGCTAGAAGCAGCAACTTGCCACCCTCGCCCCATTACGGAATCCTAGAAACCCCCGAATCCGGGAGTCCGCCTCTGTTGAACTTTAGTTCCGAAACGCCTTCCAGCCGAATAGGCGAAGGACAAAGTATCGGACCCATGAGCGAGCCACGCCGATGTTAATCATTGCGCGGCCGTCTAGCTTACGGTTTACATACGTGATGCAGTCGTCGCGAAAGGCAACGTCCGCAGCATGTCGATGTGCTGCGCCCAGGTTATGTTCTCGTCCCAAGCGGTAGCGATAATCGTGAAGACTCGCCGGCAGTTTTACGTCCCGGTAGTCCGTAGTAGTGCGCCCAATACGCACGCCCATGATGTGATCCGTCGAGCAGCTTGAGCCATCTGGCCCTGCCCAGCCCGCTTCGATCTCAGAGTACCATTCTGATTCGGTCGGGATCGCCATGAACTTATTTATTTGCATGTCTTTCCTCCTCTAGTAGTCGGATCACGGAAGCCAAGTTCCGCAGATCGTGCCGTATTTCCCTAACTTCCGTCACATGCTCCCCCCACTCCCGGTCAGTCGGCCCGCAGATCCGCGCGTCGAGACTCGCGAACTGCTTATCGGTAGACTGGACAAGTGCTCTAGTCACATGTGCGTCCTGGTTCGACCTATGCTCCACCAACTGCAATTCCAAGGACTCTGTCCTCTGGACAATCTTCGCGGTCGTGGACTTCAACCACCCGAGCGTGCCGAGTAGTGGAAGCAGCATGGCCAAGAACGTGGCTATGATCTCGAATAGATTTTCTGTACCGATATCTATTCCCCCTTGTAGTGTTGTTGCGTTATGGTGCTCCTTTCCCAGACGGGGCCCCGAAGGGCCCCGTTGAGACTTCTTGGTTTATGTGTTGGTGACTGTTGCGGTGGCCGCGAACTCAATACCGAACCGCTGTGCGCCTCTGGACACGAGTCCCGAAGACGTACATTTCGTCTGGACGAACACTTCAACGTAGTACGTCTGCCCGGATGTCAATTCAGGTCGAGTCCCGTTGGCCATGGCAGCGAACTGCGCTGTCAGGTCGATGGACGCGCCTGTGTTGGCGTTCGGACTTCCGTTAGCTGTTCCGTCCCAGACGACCTCTGCGGAGTATCCGAGTGTCGTATAGTCAACGCCCTCCACGGATTCACTGTCCCGGCTACTTGCCGGTGAGGTGGGCATCCACCCCTCCTTGATTCGGGCACGCAGATGTTGCTTCCGGTCTGTCACTGAAGCAGTCCTGTCATCATCCACGAGGTTCACAGTGACGAGAAGCGTCTCCGTGGTCTCAACTGCATCGTTTTCAGAATACAGTTTGATGATTTCGGGGCTCACTGAATGGTCATGTGTGGACCAATCGAGTTGGAGGTTTGAACTACCCACTGCCTCGAAGTCGCAGTTTTCCCAACGTCCATCATCCCAGCGTACACGGCCCCACAGTTCGTTGGAGGGGTCACCATTGACCGCCAACTTGGTTGGGGGTAACGGTCGTAGCCTTCTCTTCAGTTCGTCCGCAGTCACTGACTGATCCGTTGCATCCTCTGGGGAGATCTCGCTCCCTACGGAGAACACAGCGTGTCGGTAAGTCTTAGACGCCACAGATCCGCTGTTCTGACCTATCGAGTCGTACAGCGGGTCGCCTTGACCGATGAACAGGATCTCTGAATCGGTATTCAGAACCTGTATCCCGGTGTCGAGCAGTCCGCGATAGACGCCCGTCAGAGACAAGCACTTATGAGACTCCTCAACAATATCGGGCACGGAAGTAGATATCACTGGCAACCGGGCGGGATTATTCCGCGACACAGGGTTCGTCCCATAGTACAGGGTCTTCGTCTCCGCGTTGGTGTACGCAATGATCTCGTCGAACCGGGAGTCCCCTTCCGCCCATGCAGGGCGAACAAGGGCCAGTCCGAACCCATGGTACTTGATCTGATCCTCGGTGATGTTAGATATCGTGAGGCCATCATACCCGATGGTCAGGTCGGTTACCAGGATGTCTGCCAGTCTGTGCCGTAGGTTGTTGCCCGCTGCGGCCAAATACATTGACTCAAAGGCATACCCCTCATCTACGCGGCTGTAGATATTCGTGTTGTGCATAATGGGATTGGTCAGTGGTCCGGGACTACGTCCATACGGTCCGGTTGCTGTGTGCGAAATCGACTTAGTCTCCCGTATATACCGGGTCGCAATGGAGCGGTCAGTCCATATGTCAGAACTATGCCCAATCACTCTTCCCGACGCAGGCATTGATGCCTGGGTTGAGACTTCGTCGTAAACCCCATTGACTAACTGGAACGCCTGCGACGAATTGGTCGTGGAGTTAGGTGCCGCCAAGATATGCCAAGAGGTGACCTCAGAATTACTGAGTCCATGCTTTAGGTGATAGAACTCGGGCAGTCCAGTAACCTCGATGCTCGTAGGATACACTGCGTCAACAGGAACAATCTGATCCAGTGATGCTGCGCCGCCAACCTGAATGGAACTGGTCGGCTCATCGAACACATCACGGACACCCTTGACGGAGACGTTCCCCGAAGAGTCCTGCGGGAGTCCGACTTCGAGAACTCGCATGTAGAAGTCATTCAGGCCGAAGTCTGGATGATCTACCTCAACGATGTCTCCGGGTCGCAAGTAGCTGAACTTACGAGACACGTCCATGGAAACGGTGGTGATCGGGTAAGAGTATGACTTGAGTGCGCGCTGTGCAACCAAAGCCGCAGTCTCCGGGTGTCGGATGCCCTGCATGTCAACCTTCTTGATGGATCTCTTACCGTTTCGGATCGCCATGTTGCCCGAGTCCACAGCGTTCGCCACGGTCTCTTTGAACTCTTGGGTCCGGTCCAGATACTTGACGTGGACCGTGTTGAACGTCTGGTCCCAAGACTGGCGGTCTGCCGTGTTCATCTTGATGATGCTTGATTTCGTTAGCTGGGGTACGAGGCCAAATTCAGACACGGTCACGGTAACGAATGCAGCGCCACTGATGAAGGTGCCATCGCCTGCCAAATCCTCGCCTGTGTAGCTCGCGAAGAACACGTAGTAGAAGCCAGAGGCCACCGAGGAAAGCTCAGTTACGATACACGGCCGAGGACCACTACCCTCAGTCACGTTAGTAACCAAGATGAGATCCCCAACTTCGTACTGACTCCAGAGGAGTTCCGAGACGATCTTAGCGTCCGCCCCGACCGCTGCGGTCGTGGTGATCTGGGCGGTGCCCGTAGTGTCAGTCAGCGTCGAGTTGGCCTTGATGTTCCCTTCGTAGTCCAGCAGGACGTTGTCCGTCTCTCGGTACGTCTTGCGGCTGAGTTTGTACTCGTATAGGCCGTTCTCATTCTGAAACAACATCCCGTTCACTTGATCGTTGATGTTGTTGATGACCCCCATAGCCTGCTTGGGAGCATCCATCGTGCGACTATAGCCATTCCCTTCGTCAAAGCACTGCTTGGCAGCATCAATGAAAGTAGGCCGGTCGATGAGCTGCGGATCTATAGCTAAGCCCCAGTCTACATCAGTGAGGATCTCGTAGATTACATGGATGGGGTTCGCGTCTGCGGTCGTCCCGTCGTCCCTGATCTTTGCATACGAAGATGTCAAAGAGGTGGGGAACCTTTGTACGTGGATCTTAAACTGAGGAGCGGTTGCACGCTCAGTTAGGAAGCCTCCCTCCCAGACCATTCGAGCGACGTTCTTATATGCTGGCAACATAGAGGATCGTGGCACTGTGCTACCATTGGACAAGGTGTACGTCTCGCCTTCTCTGTCCTCTACGTCAAAGATGTAATCACTTGTGGGCTGTTCGGCCGTCCCATAATAGAAACTTATGTCTGAGCTTATGCCTCCGCCCTTCTTGGCTCCTCCGGTGAGGTTCATGTCGTGGACATTGATCCTTCGGTGGCCACTAGAAGGCCTAGTGAACCCTGCTGCTGGCACAGTCCCACCTGTGAACGCGCGGGTCTCTCCGGCTTTCAGAAAGAACTCATCGTCAAGCTGGACAGCGGTGATCGAATCAAGCTCCCCCCAGCATAGTGCTTGGTCAATTCCGAGGTAATACCGGTAGCCGACAATGCCCCCACCTGTAGTCAAGGGGTATGTTCGGAAGTCGCCGTACCAGATTACGTTTGGTCCGTCGATCCTCGCGGAGCCCCAGACGACAGGGATGTATCGACTCTCTAGGTTGGTCGGGAAACCGTAGTCCCCGAGGCCCGAGGGCTCTTGATCTTCAATGGAGGGTTTAGGCATAAGGAAGGCAGTAGCAACACTGATTGCTGCCATGACAGCCGCCATGACTGCCATGATTATGATAACGTCAATTCCGATCATTTGATTACCTCACCTTCGTAAGTTTGGCGTCTGCCGTGAAGGGGTTCAGCGTGGGGACATAAGGGAACCCACCGTAGTTTTCTACGTTGTTGAACCGAAATATGCAAACATCAATGGACTTGTCACAACCTGCCGTGAACGTGATGGCCTGCCCTGCGGCTAACCCATCAATGGGGACCAGTAGTACCAGAGTGTACTCATTGGTGTTCCCGGTGGCCTCAAACTTCACGCCCATGCGCTGAGAGCCATCCACGCCCGTCAGGAACGTGCCGCCGTTAAAGAACGCCACATCGGATGTGATCTCGGTCTGCGCCTGCCCTGCGTCCGAGAGCGTTACAGTGACGCCATCTGAACTGACAGAAACAATGGTGAAGTTGAAAGTGAATGCGGCCTCATTGACCTTGCATTGGTTGTTATACAGGTTATGGTCGCACATCCAGGAGTAAGTCTGCGAAGGGATCTGGGCGGACAAAGCGTTCATCCTACCTGCTAAGGATACAGTCGCTTCAGTGCCTGCGAACTTCACGCTGGACACTGACCCCGACCACAGCGGGTTTACTTCCTGAGTGGCGTCTCCTAGATGCACTTGCTCGATCTTAACTCGATCCGGCGAGGGTGGTACGCCACCGAGGTAGCGGGCGGCGAACGGGTTGTTGAAGGGGAACTTGATTGATATGTTTCCAGAGGACTCCTTCAAGGATACGGTAGGAGCGGTTCGCTTCATCGCGACCGGCTCAAAAGTTACTCCGTTGAGAACATAGGGTTCTGCGGAGGAGGTGTAGTAGAACGTGTCGGAGCCGGTGATTGTGTAAAGTTCAATCGGGGCTCCCGACTCTACTGATGTTTCTTGGTCTGAGAAAGACATTCGGGGGTTTCCTTTCTAGGTTATTGTTTAACGGTCTGAACTGTTGCCTTACATGCGGCGGACTCGCGGCTCTCATACTTGAGCTTGAGACTGTCGGATGACATACGCACATGGTAAAGCAGCTCGAACTTGAGTGTCGAAGTCGCTGCACTTCCCATGGAACCGTCATACGTGATCGTAACTGTGTCGTCCCCGTTTGCGGCGGAGGATAAGACAGTGTGCTGGGTCTTGCTGCCACCCGAGGTGGTAACCTCGAAGGAAGCGTACCCGTCCAGCAGGGGGGTTAGTCCTCCTAGTTGGGTGCCCATGATGGTTAAGGTCTTCGCAGTGTCATCATGGCTGACAGCAAAGAAGTCCTGCGTGCCCGAAGGCACATAGAATGACCGCTGCCGCCCTTGGGTCCACATGAGGAACTCTCGGAGCGCGTCGATCTTTCCAGGCTCATACGCATAGTCGAAGATTCTGTCGAACTCAATAATGCTCGTCTCTCTGCGCTGGAAGGTGTCGATGATGCCGATCTTACGGTCGAACCTCACCGCTCCAGAATCCCCTGAGAAGCTCAGTGACCTGTTCACTTGGTTTCCCTCACGGAGGATGGGCCGTCCGTTGTAGGTTTCCGGTGCCAGACTGGCGTACAGAGTAGAGGTGTCTAGGTTGTTGCCAATGTAGTCCGCTTGTTGAGATATCCACTTAGAGCGGTAGCCAACTGCCTCAGAGGGATATACACTGACTGAAGGGCTCTCACTCATGGTAGCGATAGTCTGCGGAACCACGGTTCCCTTGTCCCCAGTAGTTCCGAAAGGGACCGAGAAGTTCAATCGGCCCGACTCCGTGGCATCCGCTGTCAAATTACCAGTGCTCAGTACGCCGGAAGCGTCCTGGAACAATATGGAATCTCCGGCCTGTAGTGCGCCTATGGTAGCGTCCCACCGGGACGGACCATCAAGAGCTAAGTGGTAGGTATTTGGTACGAACCCGCCGCCGCTGGTGAATTGAAGCTCTACTTGCTGCGTGCGGTGCCACATGGCTACCTTTGCTTCACGGGAGGGGAGCCCCATCATCTGAGCTTGGAACTCACGGCCTTCCTGTCTGTCCCCTGCACCTACTAGGTAAGAGAGTGACGTCGAGGACCGAGGGTTTGAACGCAACCTAGTTCGCTGCTCAGTGCCATCCCATGCCTCCGATATGTTGGTCTTGAATTGAAGGATCTCGCTCACTTCGCCTTGTGGTTTGTTGTTTATGACGATGTACCTTTGGAAATCAAACGTCAGAGAAGTGCCCGCCCAGAGGAAGTCAACAGTCTGTACAGAGGACCGGCCGGCATCGAGGAAGGTAAGAGTAACCACGATGGAGGAGTGTGCCTCCAGCACCAATGGGGCTGCGGCAAGTCCCGCAGCGTCTATCACTGCGGTCTGTCCGGGCCAAGTAAGTTGGAACGTACCGTCCTCCAGTAATAGAGTTATTGGGCTGGACACTGCCTCGTCAGAGGCATTGTAAAGTTCTATGGTGGTAGAGGAAGTGGAGATCACTTCCCCTAAGTCCACAGATGTACCAACGTCTAGGGTGTACTGGTTTCCAAAGTAGATTGAACCAAAGGTGGATAGCATAGGGGTTACCTCTCGTAGACATATCCAGCTAGGCCAGAGTTGTCTGTTGGGTCTAGTGGTCGCTGAAATTCGCCAGCCGCACCATGATCGGTGACCGGCCTTGTTTCAAAGTGTCCTGCCTCAAGCTCAATCGAGCTATCGGGTTCAAATCCAAACAGTCCACCAATTACTGTGGCCCGACCAACGCCAGGGAACTGACCGAGATGGAGGGCGTACCCTCCGTTGCCATATGCGTACTTGGCGTTGCGGTGAAGCTCAGTCTCACCCACTGCAAGGTAGTCCCACTCAAGTATAGCGCCAGTTGTTGGGGCGACAGTGTAGCTCATCAGGTCAATTCGCAGGCCGTTAATGGTGCCGGTCCAGCCAGCCATGACCGTTGGGTCGAGCTGGAATGTAGTCCACTCACCTGCGTCGAAGGACGCCGGAAGGTCGAAGAACATGGAATTACCCGCGCCCGCAAAGGAAGTATTGGTAGTAGAGCTAATGAACACCACGCCCCCGGAAGATCTCCGAGTGCCTCCGACTTCAGGAGTCTTCAGTCGAACACGGAACTCGACCTTATCGTATGTGGTGTCGGTAACGTGAGCCAGTCCGTCCACGCCGTTAGCCCGCCAGAAGTGGGTCTGTGGGTCTGTGGCGGTGCCAAAGTTCTGCTCAGCCCATCCGTCAGCGTTGAGGGCAGTGCCGCCAGTGGCGGTAGCCAAGGAGGCGATCTGGTTAGTGGTACGGAATGCGTCTTCCGTATGCACCGCGATTCGTTCCACCGGCATGGGCAGGTTGTGCAGTATCGCCTCAACCGGGGCCCATGGGGAGATGACATGTTCTGGGTAGACTCCAAGCCCGAGAGGGTCTTGGTCTGTGTTAAGTAAGGGGTAGAACGTCCTTGCGCGCGCACCCATCATGCCTACCGCTTCACTGCCTTCAAAGCTGTTGAACCCAGCTTGGATGGAGTACGTGGAAGACTGCAAGAACAGGTGCCTAGTCTCATTCGGACCATATGTTCGCATGTGGTTCGCGCCCGTGGGACCATACCCCAGCCGACCGCCATCTTGCTGCCGGACGGTGTCATCTGCCCCATCGTCGGTAGTGATTGCCAGGACGACGCAAGGGTTCTTGTATGCCACGTTCGCGGCCTTGTAGGAGAACGGGTACTGGTACGTGTCCACGCCCTGTTCGTCCGTGTGAGGGCCACTGGTGCCCAAGAACATGCCAGTCGGGTTGGAACCGGTAGTCAAGAAGTCAGCGTCTCCCGCTATACGTCCCATCCACCAGTGGCTGCGCTTCAAGTCGCCTTCGGTCTGAAGGACCATGTGCAAGTGCTCGTTTCCCACTTCTGCGCTACCAAAGAACTCGTAGTTCACGCCGGAGGCGAAGTTCAAGCGACCTGACCGAGGGAAGTAACCGTTGGCAATGTCTGCGGCAGGAGTCAACTCTCCCCACATGGACGTTGAGAAGTCATTGAATGCGGTGGCGCTGAGTAGCTCAATGTCTCGTGCACTGAAATTAGACAGCAACAGGTCCGTCGGCACGCCCGTTGAGTCCGTAATGACGGCCCCCGTAGCATTAGTGCCGTCATTGTTATACGACCCCAGGTAAATCCCTTGTACCTCTTGACGATACGCCGGGGCGGGCAAGGTGGAGTGGGGGAGGCCGTCAGTGGCCCCCTCTACTACCGAAGCCGTCACGATCTCGAAAACATGCTGGGAGTACGTGGTGCCTGAAATGACATGGTCTGTCTTGAGCACCAGTGCTTGCCCAGGTTCCGCCGTAGTGAAGGGGCCTATTGCTTCCTCTACTTCGGCCACGAAGGTAGTGACGCTGAACAGTCCCGTCCTATTGCTGAGTGTCTGACCACCCAATGTGGTCCAAGAGATCGCAGCCGACCCCTGCAAAAGCTCAAGAGTGTCGCCTTCTTGGTTGAAATACAGGTTGGCGTCATAAGTGAGTGCACCAGTTGCGGAACTGAGCAACTGGCCCAGCAACACATGCTCTGACTCCAAGTTGTTCATGTCCAGGCCACCAACAACGTCGAACAGGAATACTGCGCCTGTGCTGCGGTGCTTGAGCCCAAGTACAGAGTCTCCTCCGAAGGCGCTGAGACCCAATGCCCCACCGAATGCGTCATCAAAGTTACCAAGTGTGCGAGTCGCAAAAGCCTTTATGGAGGTTCGCAGCTCATCTGGTGAGTTAGCTGTTCCGGTTACGTAGGGCATTGGGGGTTCTCCTGTTAGATTTCATTCATGTCAAAAAGAAGGTTGCCGGTTTGTGCGGTGCCTGTTGCAGGGACGGAGGAGTATGCGCCCGTGGGGGCGTTGGCTGACTGACTGTAGCCAATCACCATACGAAGCGTTCGTCCGCCAGTGGTGAACTCAGATCCCGCAGCGTATAGAACCTCAGTGGCCCCGTCGTACCGTTCTCTGTTGTTCATCCAGTACATGCCGGGGACTTCCCCGATGTTCTCATATCCTTCGGGTGTGCCACGAACTTGCCGGTGAGTGGTTAGCGTTGCCCAGGAGTGATCGTCGGGGGCGTGCTGCCGCAAGGTTACTGGCAGGATTCGGGGTGCGCCTGGAGTCTCCAAGTATTTATATACGGCCGACGCAGGGGCACTCCAGCCGATAACTGGATCCCATCCGGTTGCCTGTGCGATTCCAAAGAACTCCGTGGCTACTATTCTGCCAGCGTCGTGCTCGGTTCCATTAGATACGGCATTCGCAGTAGATCCGACTGTCATCCAGTTGCCAATAGTTTGTCCCGACTGGGGCGGGAAGGCCTTGACCTGCGCGGGAGTGTTGAAAGACGGATCGTCCATTACGAAGTCATGGGTCAGGATACTTGGTGCCTTGAGCGTGTAGTATCCCGCTCCGATGCTCGCAAAGTCCGCGCTCCAAATGTTGGAATCCGTGGTGCTCAGGTTCGCATACCCTGATCGCCACCAAGGTCGGGTGCGATTGGATACGTTGGTGTCTGATCG
>WLWG01003051.1_pt1 | contig 11870 bp, 15 predicted proteins | sample 6712871 | NCBI WGS metagenome assembly WLWG01 (sample SAMN12718693, study PRJNA515312) | sponge metagenome | isolation source: marine sponge | host: Mycale hentscheli | place: New Zealand: South Island, Marlborough, Capsize Point | collected 2003-05-01 | reverse complement strand
AACCTGGTACGTATTCAGATAATCCTTCAGTTCCAAATAAGTATGTAGCAATAACAGTACCTGTTGCTCCACCTGTTCTTAAAATAATAGAAGAACTTCCAGCACCTTTCCCTTGAATAGAAGTAACTCTAGCTCTTTTAGTTGTAGGAACCATTTGTACTGTACCTGTAGCATGTGCTACCGATTGATCTGATGTAAAACTTCCTCCACCTGACATAATTTTCTCCTTTAACTCATGGCTCCCGAAGGAGCCACTAGTTTATTATTAACTTAGATTAATATTTTGTTGATATAAAATAGTAAATCTACACTCACCAGCACTTGTAGCTGCTGAGTTAGTAACATTAAGTCTTACATCACTTGGTCCAACATCTTCCCATGCTAGTGCTCCACCAGCTTGAGTAGTTGGACGTTTAAGTCCCACAGTTGTTCCAATAGCAAAAACATTAACATATGCTGTAGCTAATCCACCAACTTGACCAATACTAATATTAGTAGCGCCTGATGATGCTGTAATGCTGTCAAAAACAATATCTATTAATTGTGAATTTGCTGGAATGATAACATCTGTTGCAACTGCTGCAAGTGCACCTCCAGATAAGTCAATAGCGTGTGTTTGTGCCATTACAACTTGTCCTGTGTTTTTCATGTCTTTACCAACAGTTGTACCTGTAGTATTTGAAATCGTTCCCGCTTTTATCGGTCCCGAAAAAGTAGTTGTTGCCATAATATTTTCTCCTGTATAGCGTTTAAATTTTGTAGTCTCTATACCGTCTGACTAGTCAGTCTACAAAATTATATTATCTAGTGTTTGTATTATACATAAAAAAAGGGGCGATGTGAACACCGCCCCTTTTAAGTAACCTTTTACGGTTAAATAGTTTGACTATTAACTAGTAGGTAATTTTCCATTACCAAAGACACATCTTGGATCAGAAAATCCAAAAGAGTATCTTTCTCTAGCTTTAAATCTAACGTTTCCTGTATCGAAATCACCTTCCATAGCAGTTTTAATTGGACTTCTAATGAAGTGTTTAAAACCGTTAGGTGCATCAGTTAACAAGAAGAAAGCATCCGTATCAGTTAAGAAATTATTAACTGAATAGCCTTCTGGAACCATTCCCATGTTAGCGATTGCGTTGATATCGTTATCAGCAGTTCCGACTCTTTGAGGAGACTTCATGATTCTCTCAGCAGTAAATTGTAATTCTTTTGGAATTATCATTTTTCTACCTTGAGAAGCAATTTTTAAGCCTCTTTCATCAACAAAAGCACCAATGTCAATCAAAGATTGTTCTAGTGATGTTTCGTTAAGGTCGGCAGCAGTTGCTAGTACGTTTGAGAACGTACTACCTGTAGCTAACGGGTGAGCGTTGTTAATTAGTGAAACGCCATCTCCACCGTTAAATCCAGATGTCTTCTGTGCATTGTTTAACACAGATGCTGCTTTAACTTGCTTAGTGTTCGACATAGATCTTGCAAGAGCTCTTGTGTATCTTGCAGCTAATCTGTCGTACAGGTTGTCTTCGATTGCTTCCTCAGTGATAGAGAATGCTAAAGCGATTGTTTCGTGTGAGTATCTTGCTGTGAAAGTTTCACCTGCTTGATCAAACACTACTCCCGCACCTTCTTGTTTAACTGGTGCTGAAGCGAAACCGCTTAACATTACTTCTTCTTCAAAAGCTCTGTCAGATGTTTCAGACGGGAAAATCTCCGCATGTTGATTTTCATATCTGTTATATTCCAGGCCGAATAAAGCATTCAAACCTGGCTCTAGTTCTTTAACTAGCTGTGCTCGTGATATTGCCATAGTTATTCTCCTTTATTACGCTATACCTGTTCCACTTCTGTAGAAGTGGTTGTTGATTCTAACAAGAATATTAGCATTAGCACTTCCAGTATCAGAATTATCTGGATCCTGTGAAATGTCTATTGCTTGTACCGCAAAAGTAGCAGCAGTGCCTGAAGCACTTACGTCTAATTGTACGCTTGATATTCCTGTTTGTGTAACACCGCCTGCAGTAGATGCAGAGTAATTTTTAAACAGATCCGCTCTTGTAAAAGCCGCATCAGCGTCCATTAAAAATACTGCGTCTGGATCGTCAACAACAAAGGCAGTAATATCGCCTTGAGTTGGTGTAATTCCACCAGGGTAGTAATTTTTGTACGTTGGCTTTTGAGTAGTTGGATCGTTATAAAAAACTCCGTTAAAAACACCCACAACAGCGTAACTAGTATTACCAGTATGTCTTTCGATATTTCCTGTAGAAACAGGAACAACCAAGTCGCCTTGGAATATCGCAGTGCCATAATTTGGCTTAATAGTATATCTGTTCTGAGCACCTACTAATGGTGTACCGTCTAGTTTTCTGTGCGGTCTTAGACCGAACTTTTCTAGTTGATTTGCCATAGTTGTTTTCTCCGTTATGTTTAGTTTAGTTTAACTCCAAGCTAACTCGGTAGGTAATGCAAAAAAACTATTTTTTTCGACTACCACCAAAGGTAACTCTAGATTGCCTATCAATATTGATTGGCATCTCTGGTCGTTGTTCCTTCATTAGATCATTATCCACCGCTTGAATTTGATCTTGAGTAATTCTATCGAAGTACTCGGCACGGCTTTTTAATATCTCTTCAGGTATCCTTGCCAACACAAGGCCACCGATTCCTATACACCCTTGATACTGTCCCTGATTTAAAATTGGATATTTGTGTATGTCAGGAGAATTTTTAATTTCTTCTGCTCTTACAAATTCCCAACCTTCTCTAAGTTTTTTGGTTACATTAGCTGTATCCTCAAACCCAGCCACGCTCGTTCGTATCCAACGATGGGCATAGCCCTGTGGTGCGGGTGGTGCGTCTAAACTCGATGGTGGAGTCCAAGCGCTAGGTTTTTTTTCTTCTTGCCTAGTCTCTGACTGGCGTGAGGTTCTTTTGATATTATCCATTTGCATTCTCCTTCACGTATTTTGCGTATTCCTCTAGTGGCACCCCTAGTTTTTTAGCGATAACTATTTGTGACTTGGTGAGTTTCACTGATCGGCGCCCGGTTTGGTTTCTTTGTGCAGAAGCAACAGTTTGGACGGGTTTCTTTTGCTCCTGTGGTTGACTAAATCTATGAGGAAAATTATCCTTCATAACTTTATCAATTTCATTATAATACTCATCACTCTCTGCGTCAAACCCCTGCTCTACAAGATCGTTATGGGCTTGAAACGCTGCACTTGTCATGATTTTATCGCTACCGAACCATTCATTCTTTTCAGCCCATCCTTTGGCTTTACTAGAAGGTTGAGCAACATTTGTTTGAGGTGCTTGTTGTATTGGTTGTTCTATTTTAGCTTTTTCTTCTTTAGCGTCTTCTTCAGCTTGTGTCATCTTAACTTTTTCTGCTTCTACCGCTAAAGTAGCTATTCTAGAATTTGCATCAGCTATTTTATCAGCATCTTGATCTGCAATAGCATCTCTTAAAGCTTTTTTAGCATCTTCTTGTTCAGCTACGACTCTAGCAGAAAATTGTTCTATATAACTTTTACTAGTTTTTGAAAATCTAGTTTTAGTATCGTCAAGTTGATTTTTTAAACCTTTTGCATAGTCTAAAGCAGCTTTTTCTCTTCGTTCAGATTCTCTAATTTTAAAAGTTAATTTATCTATTCTTCTTTTAACTTTTTCAGAGACATCAGAAAGACTATCTTCTTTTATTTCTGGTTTAGGTTCTTCTTTTGCTGTTTCAACTTTAATACCTTCAATGCCTTCAGGTTTAGGTTCTGTATAACCTAAATCAACTTCTTGTTTTGGTAAATCAGTTTCTGAAACTTCAACTTGTTGTTCTTCAACTTGAAGTGTTTGTTCTTTTACTCCGTCAGTGTCTAATTCGACTTCTGGATTTTTTATATTTTCGTTTTCTTCCATAGTAGCTCCTGTTTAATTGCGTATGTGTTAGTATGCGTGCAAAATATCTTCCGGATTATTAATCTTAGCGATTATTTCGTCATCGTTTAAAATACGAACTTCTCCGCCTTCTATTTTAAATCTAGATCCAGCATAACGTCCAAAAATAATCCAGTCACCTTTTTTACACCAAGGGCCTTCTGGAAATTTTTGTTTGTCTTTGTAGCAAAGATCTCCCATTTTCAATACATATGCACATACGGTAGTCATCTGTATTGTTTCTTGAGTTGTGTCAGCAAGATAAAGTCCACCCTTAGTTTTTTTAGGACCAGCGTATGGTAAAACTAAAAGTCTATAACCAGTTGGTGTTGGTAATCGCTCTAAAAGGTCTTTATTACCTTCAACAGCTTTAGCATCTAACTGAGTATTTTTGATTTCATCTTTTGATTTGTAAGCATCAAGTAATGCTTCTTTTTTCTTAGGTACTTCCTTCGAAGTCTCGAAGTTCTTTGTCATTTAGTAGCTCCTGTTTTTCTTGCAGGTCTTTAAGATCCTGAAGCAAAGACTCTAGGCCTTTGATTTGTCCTCTAATATAATGTAATTGCTCTAAATTGTCAACGGAGTACACCAAGGTGTCTTTTAGAGACTCTATTCTCTTTTCAGCTACTCTTCTTATTAATGGATAATCTATAATCATTAATTTCTTTTAAGTGAAATTTTATTTTTACCTTGTTTTAATAGCATAAAACCATATTCATTTACAATAATTTTTAATACAGCATCCATGTTAAATTTAGGATAATCATCAAATACAAACACTGTTCCTGCATGCGATCTTTCTCCAAAAAAGATTACTTCCTTAATAACATCAATTGTTTTATGTGGACCATCAAAATGAACAAGATCGTATTTGTTTTTAATTTTCTTTTTTCTATCTCTGTAAATAGGCACACCATCAGAAAACCTATTCATAAATTCATCATCGCCAAAAGAAAACAAAGTAAAATTTGAGTAGTCTAAATCTTTTAATAATTGTAATTTCATATCGTTTGTGTAATCACAAGTATATGAGCCAGTATTATCATAGTGTTGATAATCTAAATTACCATAAGGATCTATTCCAATATGCCAATGTTTTTTGTATTTAAAACTATCAAGAATAATTTTAGAACCTTTTCCTTCTCTAACACCTATTTCTGCAGTAAATAAATCATCATTTTCTAAGGTATCACAAGCTTCTTGAAGGATTTCGTATTCTGTACTATCGCCTTTAATCATAAAAGGTTTATATATTAATTATAACAAAAGTAAATAGATTATATTTTTTGCATTTCTGGATTAGTAGATAAAATGTTTTTTTCTGCTCTAGGTCTAGCTATAGAATCCTTACTTCTTTTTCTAAGTTGAGCAATAGCAGATTCTTTCATCTGTTTTTCTTTTTTAAGTTTTTGTAAATCTCTTTCTAGATTCATTTTTTATATCCCATACTTTCTCTGTTTCCCCATAGTTTTTGCCATGACCAAACATTTATTTTACTAGACCAATGATAAATAAATAAAACTATGTGTTTCATTTTTTACCTCCCCTGAATATTTGTGTTCCCTTTATGCCGTAAATACTCGCCACGACAAGAATCCAAAGATTTGTAAACCAGCTCGGGAGTTGTGAAAACATCTCGAAGAACAATTTTACCTTGTCCATCGCTGTTGGGTCATCCGATACCACTGCCCAAGCGAGCACCAAAACGGGCAAACTGAGAATTATCAAAACTGCCTCGTCTTTCCAGTCCGACTGACGTGCCTCTAAAAGTTTTCCTTGGTAAGCTTCCTGGCCTTCGGCCATTTTTGTAGCATGCATAAGCTGTGCGTCTGACATAGCCATTTTAGTTCTTTGCTTGTTAGCATAAATCTTACTTCCAGCAGATACTGCTAATTTAATTGCTTGAAACCACATATGTTTTATTTCCTTTAATAATTATTCCTTGGGGGTTTGGGCCACGCTTAGGTGGTGGCCCTGATCTTTTGCCAGAAACTTTATGTTTTTTATTCACTATTTTTAAAACCTTTTAAAGTCTTTAAAGCCATTTGTATATCAGATTCAGTTAATCTATCTTCACCTTTTTCTTTTTGTGCGTATGCTATAGCTTTTGCTCTTAAATCTGGATTAGTTTTAACTGATTTTCCATATCTAGCTTTTATTACACCACCACCTTTTTTATTAAACAATCTTTTTGCCATTAATAAAGGAGATACTAATTCAGGTCCTTTAGCACCTTTTTCTTTTCCTTTTTTAAATGCTTCTACAGCTAATCCCATAAATGCTTTTTTTACTTTACCTGATTTTACTTTTTCTTCTCTAAGAACTGCAAAATCTTTTCCATCTAATACTTCTGGAGGAGGTGCTTTTGCTGCAATTGCTTTTTGTTTAGGAGACATATCTGCTCCGCCACCTTTAGAGTAGAACATTCCACCCATTCTTAATTTTTTATAACTATTTTCCAGTCCGTGCTTTTTTTTCATTTTGTTTCTCCATTTTTTCTCGAGCAAGATCTAATCTCTTATCAGATTGCTCATCATTTGTTTCTAATTTTAATCTATCAAAGTCTAATCTTTCATCAAACTGACCCTCTTGGTTTTCTATCTTCATATTACCCTCTTCAGCACGTCTTTGTAAGTCCATAGCTCTTAAATCTAATTCTCTTTGTTTTAACATAACAACAGGATCTTGTTTTTGGTTATCCATCATAGTTTCATTCTGTGCAAGCTCTGCAGTTATCTGTGCAACTCTTTTTGCAACCTCTGAATCAAACATTGCTCTAAATTGTTGTTGATTTTGTTGCATCAACTCCATCATTTGTGGATCTTGTTGCATCATAGACATAACTTCAGCAGAAGCTTTCATAGAAACGTGTTGAGAGATATGTCCTTGTAAGTTTGCATAGACCATAGGGTTAATTTGCACCATTCTAGTTCTCATAAATGCAGAATGCGCTGCAATATGTGCATCATGGTCTTGTTCTGGGAAAGCTGTCATTGGTAATGACTGTAATGCTTCCATATTTTCTATTGCAGGGTCTTTTGGAAACGGTTTTGGGTCTGGTTTTAGTATTTGAGGTATTTCTTTAGTGCCTAAAGCTTCATAAACACGTCTGTAAGCCTCATGTAAGTTGTGAATTTGTGGATTTGACTGTGCAATTTGCAATTGTGTCTGTGCTAACGTCACTCTTTGCGACATTGAGAAAATATTTGGGTCTGCAACAGGTAAAATATCTACTCGGTCGTCAAAATCTTGTACTTTAATGACTCTCTCAGCCCCGTAGACTGCGTATGGATACTCAGGAGGTAGGTATTCCGATATAACTTTACCTAAAAGTTTAAATTCTTGCTTCATTGCATAATAACAACGCTTATGAATAGCTGACATTACTCTAGAACCTCTTTCTAGAAGTGCAATTGTAGTACCAACTGCTGCCGCTTGATTGCCATCACCTACTTGCTGATCAGCAATCGATGCAAATCTTCTTCCTGCATCTACACAAAAACCTAGGAGGTTAAATAAAGTTGTGCTTGGTTCTTTAAAAGGTAGTAATTGAAACTGATCCCTAATATTTCCGCCAGGTGCGTCTACATCTCTAAACTCTCCAGGCTGAATTGGTTGGTCATCATCTCTAATTCTCATTCCTCTAGATTTAAATCCAGCAGGTAAATTAGATAATGTTCCAGCGTCTAGTAATTGTCTTAGTGCAGTAGTTGCTGTTCGTGACAGGCCACCGATCATGTGAATTAATCCAAAACCATAAAAACCTAGTCCTGGTAAAAATTTGTAGTGTGAAAAATATTCTTTTCTTGTAAATTTAGCATCTTCTTCTGCATAATTTCTATAGATAGATAAAATCTTTCTTGTAGATTCTTCTATGGTTACAATGTAAGGAATTTTAATATTAATTTTGTCTTCTTCATTCTCTGCAATATAATCTGATAAATCTAAATCAACATGCATTTCTAAAACACTGTAGATATAATCATTTGTTTCTACAGGTTTAACACCTTCTAGTTCATTATATTTATCTTGAATTTTGTTTTCTTTTTTCTCTGGCTTCATTAGATCTACTTCTTTGTAAAATCCTGTAGCCATTTTTTTTAATAAATCATTTTCTGATTGTTTTAATACGTGTGTAATTCTAGGAGCATCTTTTAAATCTGTTGCAAAATAAGGTACAACTAAATCTTCTGCAGGAATAAACTTAGATACTGCTCTTTCCATCAAAGCATCGTAATATATTTTTTTAAATGCAGATCCTGCTAATGGTAGATAAAATAATAATTGATCAAACTCTGGAGTATATTCTTCCATCTTTTCCATAATCTGGAAATTCATAAAATCTTTTACTCTTTCAGCTTGTGCTTCTACTGTTTCGTTTTGTACTCCAACAATTTTAGTTTTTACTGGACCATCGCTTGGAAGTAATTCTTTATAAGCTTGAGCTTGAAACTGAGTAACCGCTTCTGACAATAGAGGGTGAGTAACATTGCTTGCTCCTTTGAATGGTTGAGTAGTTGACTTATATTTAAATCCTAAAAGATCTAAACCATTTCTATAGGTGTCTTCCCATTCTTTTCTAGATTCTTTATCACTTTGATATTCAGAAATTAAATCTGATGCAAGTTGTGATAATGCTTTGTCATCAATTGTCTCTGCAATATTTGCATAGAAGTCCTGTTCAGGTTCTTCAGTTATCTCTTCACCTTCTTCAGGTGGTAGTTGAACAACTGCTTCCTCCTCAACTTCAACTTCTTCGTTGATTGGGTTTTCAGTTTCAATAGCCATTAAGTAAGTAATGTTTTTTTGTTTCTTCCTAATTTACATTTAGCTTTAACGTATTTTCCAGTACTTGCATACATCATTCCGCCAGCTTTAGCTCCGTCCATATCTCCTAATCCAAAAGCATTTCCGCTTAATATTTTACTAGCTATTGAATCAGTTTTTTTAATATTTGGACCACGACCTAAATTAACATTTTGCTTTATAACTTTTTTAGTAGCATCTCCTGCACTTTTAGCAAATTTACTTGTAGCAGCACCTATTTTGCCCATAATACTTGTGTCTGGTTTTCTTATTGGTGTTTTAACACCTTTGTAAGACATGTTTGATGTCATAAGTTTTCTTGCTCTTGCCATACGATCACCTTTTGGTAATCTTGCGCCACCTGCAGCTCCTGAAGATAAGAATTTATCTGATCCTTTTCCTGCCATAGCTTTACTTGCTAAATAGGCTGCACCGGCAACTGCTGCCGCTTTACCTACTTTTTTTAATTTCTTTTTTAGACTCATAATATTCCTCCTATAGAATTATCCGTACAGTGTAAAGCATTTTGTATATAAAATCTATAATGGCCCCTTAAATATATTGGTCTTACTTATATCATCTGGATTACTGTTTTTTTCGTTTAATTTTGCAAAATCTTCTAATTGCATATTTGCTTCATCTGCATTTGCAGGTGTTGTTTGTAGCACCATTCCTATTGTTGCAGCAGGTAAACTAGCCATCGCATTTAACCCCTTCATCGCTAAAGGAGTTAGGTTTTTAATATTTAGCCCTAATGTTTTTAATATATCAATTTTTAATCTCCCCTTGTCAGCTTTATCGAGTAAACCTAAATTACTACTACTTGTACGATTTGTGCTTACTTGACCGGATTGATCAAATGCTTCCATTGATCTTTCAAAAGTTTCTTTTGGAATTTTTGCTGACTTAATTATAGCAGGAAATTTATCTCCAGCAGCTTTTGCATACTCAAGATTATCTGTCACAAATCTACCAACTGTGTCTGCAGTTTTTCTAAAAGGGTTTAATGATACATTTTCTCCTCTAAAGATTTCTACTAATACATCTTCTATACCTGCCATTACAATAATCCTTTAAATATATTGGTCTTGTCTACAAACCCACCTACGTTCATATAAGCTTTCATTGGCAATAGAAACTTCTTCAAGACATCATCTGATGCTATAAATGTAGGAACCATCTCATATAGATCTGGATTCTCCGCACCTATTTCTTTAATAATATAATCTTTAGCCCCACCTTGATCTCTTGTAGGAGAAAGTCTTATTTTTAAAATTTCTTCTGCTTCTTCTCTAGTGCTAGCAGCACCAACATGATCTTCGTATATATAATCGTTTCCTATTTTTTTATTATAATGTCTTCTACCGTTTTTGCTATTTTCTGTTAAACCTTTTTTTGCACTATCAAATAATCTTATTATTTTAAAAGGTTTATCTGGATTACTTTTAGGCATAGGAGCCATCTCAAACTTTGCTCCATATTGTTTTGCTAATTTTTGAAAAGGAGCCACATTGGCAGCTAATTGATTTGTTTTTTTTAAAACACCCTCTTTAGTTCTAATCATTACTTTACCATCCATTAAACCATAATTAATCTCATCTCCTAATTGTAATGTTTGAGGCATCTTAATTCCTTTGTTCATAGATGATGGTACAATAGACAAAGCATTAATATTTCTTTCTGCCATCGTTCTTAGCATACTTTTAGCAGCATAGTCTGGCCAAGACCTAGATAAAGGAGCTGCTGTTGTTTCATCTATTGTTTGTCCTGCTGCTAGTTTAGACATACCAGATCTTTCTAGCTGACCAAGCTCATAATTAACTCTTGCTAGTTCTTGTGTTTGTTTTCTAGTTAAACCTGCAATCCCTCTACCAAGCTCTTCATAAGGAGCTCTTTTTTCTAACAACTCATCTCTTTGTTTTTTTAAAATTTTTATTTCTGCGTCTCTATTAAAAGGATTTATTTTGTTTTTAAAATATCTTGCTTTTTTATCAGAATCAAATTGAGGAGAGTGTATGTCTGTTTGTATTTCTGAAACTCTTATATGTCTAGTTCCTAATTTAGGATTAGGTAAGTCATCATATCTTATAAAGCCTATTTCATTATCCATATAGTGAGTAGAGTCCTGTGGACTAAATCTACCACCACTAACATTAGGAACTCTTTTGGGAAAAAAAATAACATCTTCAGTAAAATTTTCTCCCGCATCTAATTTATAAGTATAGCCCATACCTGTTTTATAAGCTGGATAATAATTGTCACTTCCAGCTTTACTTTCTCGATATCTTAAAAATTCTGGTACACCCTCTGGTTTCTTACTGTATTGATTATAGTTTCCTATTTTTCTATTAAAGTCTTGAAGCACAGAAGAAAAATCTTGAGGATTATCTACTTCTCTTCCTAGTTTAACTAAGTCTTCTTGTATTTCTGTATACACTCCTGAAGGAATTGCTTTTTTTTGTTCGTAAGCTGTTTCAACAGAATTTGAAAAATTACTTTTTATTCTACTTACTAACTCGTCCGTAGTTATAGATTTATTTGGAATCTTATCTGCTGCAATTTTAAAAGCAGTTTGCGCTTGTATAAAATCTGCTTCTGGATCTCCTCTAACTCCTAGTCTTAAAGTTTTTAATTGATTTACAGGAGCTCCTTTAATTAAATCTAGTAAAGTATCTCTATCGACTGGAATGTTTTGATCATCCATAACTTTTAGAAAACCATCTTTAGGTTTAATTACTTCTGTTAATTTATCCACAGCTGATCTTTGTCCTGGTTTATCTCTTCCTACTTTTGGAACCATGCTTCTAGCAAAAGTAACTAAATTTAATTCTTCTAATTCATCAGGTGTAACTCTACGAGAGACACCGGCTAACGGACCTGTTTGAATTCTTAAATCAGTATTTCCTTTTGCTAACCAATCTATCCATTTTTTTGCTGGAGCATTATCAAAAGGTGCCTCCATAACTCTATCGAAAGTAGCAGAGCCTACTAATGGATTAGTATCTTTATAACCTTTACCTTGAGTAAAAGGAATGTTTTGTACTTCACCAATTCTTGAACGACCTACTGTAGCTAATTCTTTGCCTGGCGCTAAAATTAATTCAGAGGATTGTCCGGTGGCCGTTGGTATGTCA
>WLWG01003050.1_pt1 | contig 11876 bp, 9 predicted proteins | sample 6712871 | NCBI WGS metagenome assembly WLWG01 (sample SAMN12718693, study PRJNA515312) | sponge metagenome | isolation source: marine sponge | host: Mycale hentscheli | place: New Zealand: South Island, Marlborough, Capsize Point | collected 2003-05-01 | reverse complement strand
TGAACTCATTGGATCAAAGAATGTGGCGTCTGTGCGTCCAATCAGATGCCAGCCTCCAGGTGTTTCAAAAGGATATACGCCAGTCTGGCTACCTCCTATGCCCACTGATCCAACAGGAACCCGCCGTCGTGGTGTTGCAAGACGTGGTGTTTCAAGTCTTTTCGGAAGCCCCTCAAGGTACGGAAACCCTGGCACAAAACCGATTGCAGTGACAAGGTATTCCGGTTTTGTATGCAAGTGAATAAGTGTTTTTGCATCAATCGCATGGTGACGGCAGACTGCGTCAAAATCTGCTCCGGTTTCTTTGCCGTACCATACTGGTACGTGATGAAGCCTGCCGGCAGTTGATAGAGATCGCGGCTGCGTTGCTAAAGCCGTCACGTTGCTCTGAAGTGTATCGAGGCAATCAATGAGCAGTGGATCATAAATCACAGTAACGCGGTCGGGAGATACAACAACATCACGTAGTCCATAAATAGACGATGTGCGAATGGCATTCGCAATGGACGAGAGCGTTTGTAAACGTTCTGGAAGGCTCTTCTGGTTACCGGAAAGTAAGCACTCAATGGCGGTGTCGCCAGCGAAACGGGTTACGATTCCGCCAACTCTGGCGCCCGCTGACGTTTCACGCATTGAATCCATAGACCTGATGACCCGGAGAAAATCATATTTTATTGGATGTCACGTGCCACCGGATCCAGAGTTTTTCGTATCTGTGTCCCCCGAAGCGTCCTCAGGCGGGTCGTCAAGCATTTTTGAAAAATTGAATTCATCGTCACCAAACCCATGCTTCAGTGAAAAGTTGTCATCGTCATGTGATTTTTGTTTTTCAGATGGCTGGGGAGTTGGTCTGGGGCGCTCGGTCGGAGTCCCTTGCGGTCGTGCTCGTAATCGCGTCGAAAGATTTGTCAGCCATTCATCAGAAGGGAATTGATACGGACGAAACTTTTCGAGGGTGCCTGTCTCTTCTTGCACAAAAAGGGCTCGCTGTTGTCCGAGTCTTCCAGCAGCTGGATTCTCTACAAGTTGACTTGAGTCTGTACCACTCATCTGGAAAAGGATCCGAAGTTCAAATTCTTTGAGGGTACCACGTTCAAATGTGCGTTGAAGGTTTGTAAGTGAATCACACCAGATCACGGCGTGGATGCCGACGGTTGGTCCATCCTTTAGAATGGTGACAAGTTGTTGGGCTGGACTGGCTTCCTGTTCACCCGACATCGAGAAACCAAAGTCATTTTCGTTGCGCCTAATTTCACGGAATCGCGCCAGATCACGAATGACGACAAAAACTGATTCTGCATCCAAGATCTGTTCGTCGAGTCTCCGTTGGACTTCGGCAGCGAGGTCACGAAAGGCATCAACAACTCCAAGCCGGCTTACAACTTCAATTTCATGTGGCAAAAACTCAGTCAGTCTGCTGAGCATGGTGTCAGGGTGTTCTTCAGCAATAGCTGGCTCAAAGAGAACAAACCGACTTGCCTTACCAATAGAACCGCCAGGGTAGGGGTCACTGCCCGCTGCAAGACTTACTGTAGCCATCGATAAAATACTGGTGGCGAGATCTTCTCGCTGCCCAACGATGAGTAGGTTCGTGCCACCCTGACGCCGGAACGCTGCAACAGTCGGGTCTTTAATGGCAATCGCATCACCGAGCCAGGCCATCGGCGCTACTGGCGGTTTGCCGTCAATTGTTCCCGCGTCGATAAGTTCTCGGAGCAGCGCATTCGCATCAGGATCAGCAGCGTCATTCCCATCAAAAACAAGCCGAGGTAATTCTGGAATATCTTTCCGCGAGTCCGCGAGTTTCCTGAGCTTGCCGAGATATTTTTCACGTCTCTCTTCTCCAAGCCAGACCACCTGAAAAGGATGGTTGCCTTCAACCATGCCGTTTGCATCGTTGTAGATTGCTTCCCCAGGACGCGTCAGAAGCCTGGCGGCAGTGTTATCTTCACTCAAAATGAGGCTACTATCCGCTTCATTGCACTGAAGAGCCACCCGAACAGCCATTTGTCCCATTGTTGCTCGCGGAAGACTGTATGAGCCGCCAAGTGTTTGGGAACCAAGAAGTACATGCATGCCAAATGCTCGGCCTTGTCGAACAAGTCGATCCAAAACAAGGGAGCAGTCTTGTGCCAGTTTGTCATCTTCAACAAATAATTCCTGAAATTCATCAATGATGAGCATGACACGAGGCATTGGATCAGGGTGCCCACTGGCTCGGTAGCCGGCTAGGTCTTGGACAGATAAATCACGGAAAAGATCACCACGTCTCTTCAGTTCGCGGTCGAGTTGTTCAAGAACTGACAGTCCAAATTCACGCTCACTTTCAATAGCAATAACACGAGCATGGGGAAGTTTATAGTGGTCGTACAGTTTAAACTCGACACCTTTTTTGAAGTCAATGAGATAAAACTGAATTTCATTAGGGCTGTAGTTGAGAGCAAGATTCGTAATTAATGCATGCATCATGGTTGACTTGCCGGAGCCAGTCTTACCAGCGATGAGTACATGCTGGCTTGTTCCCTTACCAAGCCGCATTGATTGAGTTTTTTTGGCGCCCGCCGGGCCGAGTGGTACGTTGATTTCTTTGGACGTATCACCGGTCCACCATTTGTCTTCAGGAGGAGCAACACGGTCGAACGGTACTTCGACACGCTTTGCTGCAACGGCCGCCTGACCAACTCGATTAATAATCTGAGTAAAAACCTTGTCTTCAGGTGACGTCTCTGGGCGGAGAGGCCACTTTGAAAATTCTGGATCGACCCAGGTAAACGTCCCGTTTTTTACTGTGAGATTCGTTGTATTTGACTCAATATCGCTGAGCGTAAAACCCGACGGAAGAGTTTGTGTCGTATCCACTGAAAGAATCGGAAAAACGCCACACCGAGCACCCGAGCTTGCAATACTGGCTAAGCGACGCGCGGCAGTCTCTGTAAAGTTTGCCGGAAAATTAGCGATCGCCACAAAACGGTATGGTTCTGGAACCTCTGCCTCAGCGTTATATTCGCCGATTGTCCGGTATTCATTTCGTAAATACTTTTGAATCACCATCTCCATCTGTTCAGTAATTAATTCAAGTTGCTTGTCGATCTGTCCCGGTTCTGTCCAGATGCGGCTCGATACGAGCAATTCGTCGTGGTCAGCAAGATGCATAAAGCCAGCAAACTGTTTGCCAAGACCGAGGGGATCAATAATTGTGAATCGACTCTGTCCGGGTGGAAGGCCAGAGGCTATTCGAAGCATCACAGCCTGGAGAAGAGTTGATGCCGCCTCTTTTTCTTCTGGTGTCGCCTTAATTAGAAGGGCCGCCTGATCTGGACATGGAATAAAAGCAGGCTGCTGCCATTCCGAAGGACCAAAACTGTTGAGCGAAGCATGCTGAGACAGCCCCCCATCAATTGCCTCCATCGATAAATCAAGATGCCCGAACCGAATGCCAGGTGGTGTTGTTTCTGGAAGCGGTGCGGAGCCATCTGATAGGACATCCCAGTCAGGAAAGGCCTGAGAGTCAACTGCGTTCGCAGCAGAAAAAATGGTATCTGCTTGTTCCCAAGTCGATTTCCATCGGCTCATCATCGCCTGCCACTGTTTATCTTTTTTTTCTGTGAGTGATTTTCGTTTCTCTTCACTGTCGGCTTTTATCGCTTCAATCTTTTCACGACCCTTTGCCTCAATAGCCTTTATTTTGGGTGGATAGGTTTCATCGAGAACAGCAAGCCCACGAGATCTCTTGTCTTGGATCGCATCGCATCCTGCCTTATATTTATTTTGAAGTGCAGCAACAGCCACCTCTTTTTTCGAATCGGCTGAGGCAGAGCCGGCTGCATGCCCACCTTGCTTTTGCTCCATGTCACGTTCGTGCCGTTTGTCGAGTTTGTGTTTATCTCGTTCTAATTTTTCAGCAATTGCATCAAGGCAGCCAGCATGGCAAAGCGTAAGGTGCTGTCTCTTCTTAGAAAATTCAGACACTCGATTTTTGAGCTCTGCTCTCGCTTTTTTCTTCTTTGCTGACTGCCACAAAAACCCTCCGCCAAGCGCTGCGAAGAGGGTCACGATCCCTGAGATGCCTGCAATGATGAGTATCGGGAGCTCTGATTCGCTCATTCTGAGCGGGATTGAGACGGCGGCGACGACGAGGCCAGCGAGAAGGCAGGGTATGATTACGATCGAGGCCATGACGGCATCGGAAAAGGCCCATCGAACACTTGATAGAGTGAGCATTGCCTTTGCATCATTCCGGATTTCTTCGATCAGTGTTTTGAGGTGTTCAATCAGTTGTTTGCCTTCAGGCAAAGGAGGGCTGTCTGAAGCGGCATCTGCAGAATTTACGGGGCTTTCTTGATTAGGATTGTCTTCTGGATCTGTGGAAAGCAGAGAAGCCGCTGTTGTAACTTTCCATTTGGCAAGTTTGTCTTGTAGCTTTTTCAGATCATCATCAAGTTGCTCGATGGTCTGAGCGAGTGATTCTATGAGATGTGACGTTTTTCTTTCGGCATCTTCTTTCTGTTGCTTGAGAGACTCTCCTGCCGAAAGTGTTTCGAACTCAAGATCATCAGTTTTCTCTTTTTCGACCTCTTTCCATTCTCGAAGAATCTGTGACTCTCGCTCTTTCTTTTGCTTGTCGAGTGTCACTTGTTGGGCCTGTACTTGCCCTTCAAGACGTTTTTTATCCTTTTCAAAGTCGGCGTTGAGTGAAACAATCTGAGTCGTGCAGCGTTCTTTGATCGTCTGCAGTTTCGACTCAGTGTCTGCTTGTAATCGAGTAGTCTCTTCATGAAACTTCTTCTCGATTGTTGCTTCGAGGCGTGCTCGCTCAGATGCCTCTTTACGGAGCGTAGTAATCTGCTCTCGAAGAAGATCACGGTCGTAGCATGACTGTGCATCCAATTCAGGTGTAGGCTGGTGAGTATCAGGATTAGACATAGATGAAAAGGGAGTTGTAAGGGCAGGTTGGAGTGGTTGGCGAACGATTGAAGATACTAATAAACGACGTCATCGCTCACATCACGCCCTGCACGATCAAGTACTTCAGCGAGCCTTCCCACCGCCTCTAGGGTTTGCTTGACGTCGGGCTTTAAAGGGACAATAAACTCTTCGTGGAAGCGTCGAGCTGTTGCATCATCCCACGTCTCAGCGGTGATTTCCCACTTAATGCCAAGCTGTTTCAAGGCCAGTGCTAATTTCGCTGCTCCACTCGATAGGTCGCACGTCTTCATGAATCGGCACTCTCTTCTGTTGAATTTTTGTTCTCGCCATCGTCTGTTTGACGAGCTACTGATTCTACGGGTGAGGTTGTTCCAGAAGCGTTTGCTCCGCTAGGACTCACCACAGTCTGATAATTTTCAAGTGCTGTAAGCATCTGCTCAATGCGAGCAATCGCCCTTGGGCAGTCAACATCAATAATTTCACGAAACCGAACAAGCCTGATGCACGTTTCTCTGAATTGTTGAAGTACTACTGGGGTCCAGCGCTTCACGAGTTCAAGTTTTTCTTCTGCTCGTTGCAGTTTCTTTCGTGCCTTTTCGAGGTTCTTTTTCTCTTCAGCACATGCTGGTGCGTTATCACCAACCTTCTTGTATGTTCGGCAATGTTCGAGATCTTTTATAGCCTGATTCACGCCGTCGGCGGCACGTCTCGTTTCTGCTTTCCAAAAGGCAGCGCGGTCAACTGTGATCCAGTCAATTCCACGTTGACCTTCTATTTCAATCTCAGCGAGTGCCTGACTTGAGTCATGCGCATACGTTATCATTGCAAGCTTAACGAGACTGAGCGTATCGATTGACTTGATGTCGGCCTGTGTTGACATGTGGTCTGCTGGGTTGGTGGCTGTATCTTATCGCTGGTTCTGGTATTCCTCGACGCGCTCCGCCTTTCGGATGAGATATGGCACGTATTCTCCTGTTGATTCCACGAATCGACCAAACGTGGTGAGTTGTTGTTCAAACTCTTCTGCAAACTTTTGGTGCTCTTGGTCACGCCAGGTCGCAGACAGTGCCTGAAGTTGTCGTTGGACTGTTTGCATCTGCGAATGGACTTCTGTACTAAAATGGCGTAGCCGTGACGCAAAGCGTCGCAACTCCTGTGGATCGACGATTGCCTGTCCCATGGGAAATACTCCTTGAGTAGCGTTGTTCGGCTAAGGTTTGGATGCGAGCGGAATACGCGGAACAACGTTTTTCCGCATTGATATCTTAACGGGTAGACGGCAGGTGCGTGAACATGCAGGATTTCTCCACCGGTCTGACGGCTCAAAACGTCACGTGATTGAACCATGACATTCCCCAGAGAACCAGCTATGAGCGACCAAACAGCATCGAAAAAAGGACATCATCCGCCCGCCGGCAGTCATCCTGGGGGCGAGCCAGCCCTGGACGAGTCGGTTTCAGTGGAGCCGACAGTTGGTTGGCATTGCACCCATTCGTTCTATCGGTTCGATCGAGCGAGACTTGCTCAACTCACGGACGCCGAACGCACGGAGGGTCTGAAGGCCTTCAAGGAAGCATTGGATGCAGAGTCTGCGTCGAGCCCGACACGGCTTCAGCAGTGGATTGTACCCGGTCATAAAGCGGACTTCGCAGTTATGGCTCTTGATCCGTCACCCCATGCTGTGGATGGCATTCATCAACGCCTCTTGGCAGGTCCGCTTGGGTCGGCACTCGAGTCGACCTATTCATTTGTGGGGCTTACGGAGGTTAGTGAGTATCTCCCGACTGCCGAGCAGTTTGCAGCAAAACTTGTAAAACAAGGTGAAGACCCTGAGAGCGCTAGCTACAAAGCACGAGTAAAGGGGTACGCAGCGAGAGAACCTGCAATGCAAAAAGCAAGGCTGGAGCCAGATTTCCCTCCTTGGCCATGTGCGTGCTTTTACCCAATGAATAAGAAGAGGAAAGTTGGTGAGAACTGGTTCACCCTTCCGTTCTCGGAGCGTAGCCGACTCATGGCCGAACATGGTGCAAGTGGAATGAAGTTTGGTGGTCGGGTTTCTCAGCTCATTACAGTTTCCGTCGGTCTTGATGACTGGGAGTGGGGAGTTACTCTTTGGGCGCGTCGTCCAGAGTTTCTAAAAGAAATTGTCTATACGATGAGATTCGATGAGGCGAGTGCTCGGTACGCAGAGTTTGGGCCTTTTTATACAGGCTATGTTGCGACTGCGGACGAAATTATTGATCACTGCCGGATTGGTTCGTAGACAAAAGTTTATTTAATTTATTTCGTCAGTCTCTTCCTGCTCTGCATGTGAAAACACAAGTTCGACGGATGTGCCCCGTTTTGGTACGCGGCCAGTAAAAGCTTCAAACAGGAGCGAATCATTTGCCTGAGAACTGGTAATCGGTAGATCGAGAGTCGCAGCTGGGAAGTTCGAGACGCATACGAGATCACCGCCGTCCGCCTGATAATATTCAATATTTGTTTTAGGATTTTTCCAAAAAATACTTCCAGCAAAGATCCAGTTGTAGTCTAACTCCTGCCCGGTCTCACTATTCTTTACCCAGCGTTGGGCAGGTGTTTCATGGTCTCCGGTATCATCGTGCCAGCGCACTGTGATCGCTACTGAATCTCCAGTCGCCGGTTTAAATTTTGGATAAAATGATGCTGGGTTACCTGCACGAAGGCCGATCGCGAGAAGGCCGGTATGAACGAGCTGGGCGGTGGCGTTGACTGCGACAACAGATTCATGTTCTTTGGTTTTTCGAGGGCAGGCGAAAAACTCAATAGGTCCATCGGCAAGTGCAACTACACCGCCGACTATAAGTTGCCTTGACTGAGCATCGACCCAAACGGCTTGTTTGGGTGAAAGGCGAGTAAGTTCTGGATGCGAGTCAACTGGCTCTGCCGCTCCGACTACAAGTGAGACAAGTGCAGCCAGGATTCCAGAAAAACGGATGCTGCACAGTCTGATTGGAATTAATTGGAGGAGCGAATACGGAGTCTTTGTCATCTCAGATGTTGTTTCTTGGGAAGGTTTTGCGGCATAGTCTGAGTCGGTTGGTATAGTTCTGAGTACCGAGTGGTTTTTCAATCGTACTCCAGCGTGGCGTATTTGTTGACCATTTTGGAGTGGTGGCGACCAGCGTGCCTGGTCTGGAGAGTTTAAATGCCGGGACTGCAAAGAAAACATGTGAATCAGGTGAGAGGTATTTTAGCTGACTCAGATAGTACTCCGCGACAGAGGCCATCACATTTCAGTGAAAGAGATGACGAAATGACTGGTGTAAAGCAAGATCACACGGCAGGTCGCTCAGTTCGTGGGAAGCTGAAGCGACGGAGGATCAGCGACCGTATTGAGAGTTTGGCAGTTCTGTGTGGTGACAAAGATGCAACGAAATGCCTCAAAAAGATGGCTCAACTTGTAGCAGAAAAGACACCGTACGATAAAGAGACCCACAACGGATGCTCGTTCCTGATGAAGTGTCTCACAGTGAGGGCTCAGCTGGCTGACGATGCTGATCAGTGGCTAGTGGCTGAGGCTGTCATCTGGGGTTTCCTGTGGTTCACACGACGTTGCGGAGGTGATAGTTCAGCCGAGCAAATTCTGGAGGACCTTGTTCATATTGGAGAAGCCGGCCTTGAGAAATTATTGAATGGTGATTTTTCTGCGACCCCTTTCCTTCTTACGTGTGGACGTCTCTTTAAAGAGGTCGATGGTTGTCAGTCTTTTGTTGATATAGCGCGAAAGAGTCTGCATCTTGAGGTTCAAGAACGTGTTGGTGATGACGGCGGTGTTGGGATGGAGTCATCGTCTGAAATTCTTGCTGCCGTCAACAGGTGGGCTCGTTGTCAAGAAATTATTCATACAACGAATGGTAAAAAGTTAGACAAAAAAACAGATAGTAAAATAGATCAAGCAGTTGTATTTGCTGTTTTGCTTTTGGGCAATGGTGGGCGGCCGGCAACAGAATGTGAGTTGGATGTAGAACAATCCGCGGCTCCGATACTGCAGGCGGCTTCATGCGGACGGAAGAAAGTCGCGGCGACCGTGCTTGCTCTCACAGAAGGAAAGAATTCAGCAGGAGATGTGCGGTGGACGGAAAAAGGGCTCTGCGAGCTTTCTCTGTTTGACGAAGAGCAAAAGATTGCAGTCTTTCGTAGTGGCTGGAGACGGGGGTCAACACGGGTGCTGGTATCGTATCGTGAAGAGTTCCCCTACCTTGAGATTGTGGCTGGCGGCCGGCTGGTTGTCGCAGGGAGGTGGGATGTCGCGATTCGTTGTGAGGGCAAAGCGCTACAACGTGTTGGATTCTGGCGGCGAACATGGTGGGACGCAAACGATAGTGCGGTCTATCTCGAAATGTCTGTCGATGTGGAGGGCGGGAGGCGTTTGGAACGATCGGTGTTACTTTTGCCGAAAGACGAAGTTGTGCTCCTGGCCGATGCGGTTGTTATTCCTGAACTCAAGCATGGTGACCAATCAGAATTGCTTGCAGCTGACATTCAGTTACGAAGCTCTCTTTCTATGACACCTTCGATTTCAATCGATTCATGTGAGGAAACTTGCGAAGTGTTTGGTGCTGATGTGAAACGCCGATTCCTTGCCATTCCACTTGCCCTGAAGGAATGGCGTGAATCGTGTCAGGAGCATGGAAGCCTTGACGTGTCAGGCCAGCGATTGGAATTGAAGCAGAGTGGTCAGGCCGGGAGACTCTATGCACCACTCTGGTTTGACTGTAATGCGAGGCGACTGAAGCGATTGCAAGAGAAACCCGAATGCAATCAGCGAACATGGCGGCAACTTACAGTTGCAGATACTCGAGAGGCAGTTCGCTCTGATGAGGCGGTTGGTTTCCGAGTGCAATCGTGTCTGGATCAGTGGTTTATCTATCGGTCACTGGATGAGGCACGTAATCGCACAGCCCTGGGATGTAATGTGTCATCAGAATTTCTTGTCGGCCGTGTGGCTGAAAAGGGTGTTGTGAAGCGTTTGCTGGAAGTAGTTGAAGACCGCGTATTGTATTAATTAACTATGAATACAAAAAACAGTCAGAGGCCGACAGCCGAAGTGCAGTCGCTTTGCTTAGAAAACTGGAAAAATGTGAATGGTCGGGTGGCTGACGCATGTAGAAAAGCCGGCCGAGAACCAGCTTCCGTACGCGTCGTTGGTGTGACAAAATATGTTGACATAGCAGGGACGATAGCACTCTACAATGCAGGGTGCCGAGATCTGGGTGAAAGCAGGCCACAGGCTTTCTGGGAAAAAGCTTCAACGTTTGCTGCTGACGATGTGAGTGTCCAATGGCATGTGATTGGCCATTTGCAGCGAAACAAAGTGCCGAAGACGATACCGTACAATCCCATCTTTCATACAATTGATAGCGTACGGCTTGCAGAGGCAATGAGTCGTTCGGCGACAGAGTTGTCTATGGTGTGCGAGGGTTTGATAGAAGTGAATCTGTCAGAAGACGTTGGACGAAGTGGTGTCCTGCCAGACCACTTGCTGGATAGTGTGTCACAGATTCTTGAACTCCCTGGTGTATGCATTCGAGGCCTCATGGGAATGGCAAGTCATCCAGAGGCTGGCCGAAATCCACGACAGGAGTTTGCGAAACTTCGTGAATTACGTGATGGCTTGAGTAACAGATTTCCTGAGGCTGGTGGGCTACCGGAACTCTCTATGGGTATGAGTGGAGACTATGAGGATGCAGTATGCGAGGGCAGCACGATGGTCCGTATCGGATCGGCATTGTTTCATGGGTTGAGGTGACGATTAGGACACGGGGGTTGGGAAGGCAATGGTGAATGCCGTGATATTCTCTAGAGACACATCATGTCACGGGGCCTGATTGGTGGCATATCTGCCAGCCACTATTGGGATTCATTCTTACGGTCTGGTAAGCCTGTCTGGCTTATAAAATCATCTGGTGGTCGAATCTTTTCGCCGGGCTTGCGGAAAACATATGGGCGGAACTTCTCCACTATTTCTTTCCAGGCCTGAAGTGAACGAGTTGGATAGTCGGCCGGCCAGCCACCCTGCCGAAATGCATGAGTGACACCCTCATCATGCATGTCAGTCTGCCACGCCTGGAGTGTCTGTCGTAGGTTAGCGGCTGTTTTTTGGAACGCGTTGTCATGAATCAGATTGTTTGTTTCCCAGGGGTCAGCCTCAAGGTCATACAATTCTTCGTGTGGTTTTTTTGATGCCATGAAAAGTGACTGCTCTGGTGATAAGGTGCCTTCCTGGTGCATCACATTAAGCACTGCGAGGGTTGGGTATCTTTTTTCCTTGTATTCGTTGTATTGGCAGTACGCTCGTTCGGGCATGAGGTTCCGAATGTATTTGTATCGTTTGGTTCTCACTGCACGCATTGCGTCATGGGTGTCATCCATTTTGTCACGGGCAGCGAATATATACGTGCGGTTCTTAATCTCATCGCTAAATAGGTTCAGGCCGTGTAGAGGGTGCGGTGGTTTAACTCCAGCAAGATCGACAATCGTTTTGCAGATGTCCAGAGTGTTTACGAGATCGTCGCATACTGTTTGAGGCTTGATGTGACCGGGCCATCGCATGAGAAGTGGGATGCTGATACCACCGTCATACAGGAACTGTTTTCCACGCGGCATACATCGACCGTTATCCCCAATGAGAATAACCAGAGTGTTGTCTCGCAGGCCATCGTCATCGAGTTTCTGGAGCAGCTTTCCTATCGTCTTGTCTGCAAGTTGGAGTTGCTCGAGGCCATTTGCCCAGTCGCGTCGAATGAGCGGCGTATCTGGGTAGTACGGCGGAAGTTCGACATCATCTTCATCAATTGGATTCTCTTCGTCCCGTTTCCATGTGCGGTGCGTTGTTGCTTCTGTCACTTGAGCAAAAAAGGGCTGGCCAGGCTTTCGTTGGGACCAATTGTTCGCTGTAAAACCGAGTTTGTTTGTGAAATTCTGGT
>WLWG01003043.1_pt1 | contig 11901 bp, 14 predicted proteins | sample 6712871 | NCBI WGS metagenome assembly WLWG01 (sample SAMN12718693, study PRJNA515312) | sponge metagenome | isolation source: marine sponge | host: Mycale hentscheli | place: New Zealand: South Island, Marlborough, Capsize Point | collected 2003-05-01 | reverse complement strand
CTCGTGCAACTGAAATGCTTATTAAAGATGGCCATCCCGTAGATTCTGCTACCAATAAAGTCATGTTTAAAATTCTACATCCTGATGATGTAAGCAACTTCCAAACTGCGGTTGCCGATGGGATTGCTGCAAAATTACCTGATAATGTGAAAGATTTATATTCAAAATTTATCGGCCATAACAGCATGGACAACTTACGTGAAAATCCTTCAGTGATTGATGGATTGAAAGGGGTTGTTAATTTTGTTAGAAAAAGACTTGAAAAAGCACCTGAAGAATTTGTCAAATTTCAAAAAATTATGAAAAGATTATTGCCTGAAAATATCAAGGAAGAAAATCCTCTTACGCAAAATAAAATTTATCAAGGTGAAAAGCGTGCAACTCGTACTGGAATGACTATACCTATTCAAGTTAAGAAAAGGTTGAAACAAGATATACAAATAAAAAAAATAAATCAAAAAATAAAAAGTTATGAAAATCTATACGCAGAAACTGGCAGATCAAAGTATAAAAAATTAGCAGATAAACATAAAAAACTATTATCAAAAACTTATTATACAGGTGGTCGTAAGCCGCATGTTGGTAAATTAGCGTTTTTAAATAAAGGTATAAGCTTATTTGATCCACATGTTGGACAAGGTTATTGGTATGCGGAAAGTGAAGCGCATGCTGAATGGTATGGAAAACATATAGAAAAAATTGAAGGCGAATATAATATATATGATTTGGAAAAAGGAAAAGATTCCGAAATCAATAAAGCCTACAAAGAATTATTAGAAAATTATGAAAAAGTAAAAAAATTACCTAATACTCATCCGTTAGTCGAAGAGCAATATAAAAGAGTTGAAGATTTTAGAAATTTAATAAAAAGTAAAGGTTATGAAGGAATGGAAAGATTAGAAGGTTTTAATGATAAATCAGGAGCTAGAACTCATATTTCTGGAAATAGAACGCCTAAAAAAGAAATCATGTTTTTTGAAAAACCTACATCCAGAGAGATTAAATTTAAAGGAAAGTCTCGTTCTCAGTTATTGAATCATAAAGAAGAGATTCAATATATACGCGACACTTTATTACCAGAAGGCAAGGTAGCTGAAAATTTTAAAGCGAAACGTGAATATCAGCGTTTACTTGATTTAACCAAGGTTCGTAATGATGCCAGACGTTTGATGCATGAAATTCATATTAAGCATGAGTATGAATTACATGATGCCTATGCCACCATGCTTGATACGATTACCAAGGTTATGAGATCAGAATTTGGTCGATTAGCCAAACCTGAAGATATTAATGACTACATGCGAGAGCGCATACAAAATAGAACACCAGAATTAAAAAACATTGAACTGGCTAATGTTAAAAAAGAAGTTAAGGAAACTCAGGAAAAATTAGAAAAGGCATCAAAGGAAGTGTCAACTCCTGAAGGGCGTGATGTTGCTGTCAAGGGAATGGATGAAGAAATAAAAGAATCAGAAGCAAAAGAAAATAAAGCCGAATATGATGATATTAAATCTCAGATGGATGAATTCAAAGACAATAAGAATGTATTTTCTAACTTCATTAAATGTATTGTAGGTAGCCGAAATGGGTAAAAGCCGAGTCAGTGCGGAATGCATGGATGCCGCGAAAGCAGCACTCAAAACCTTCAAGGAAGTTGATCTCGAAAAATATGCAGCACATGTTTTTGAGAAAATGCGTTCTTATAATAACCTTCACGGCACTGATGCTATAGCAAAAGCTATTGAAGAAGTTAATGATGAGCGCATGCAGAGTTATTTTGAAGCACTACAAACTAAAGTTAATGATGCTGCCAAATTAACCAAACGTGCTGATTTGATCAAAGAAGGTAAACAAGATTTACTACAGACGCTTGTTAGACGTATTAAGGGATTAGGTGACAATGTAGAGGCAGCACAAAGAGGGGCTTTTAAAAGACTCATGAACAAGTTTTTCAATGTTCTGACTGATGAGGAGTTCACCTTTTTAAACAATGCTAAAAATGATATGGATATAGTTAGAGCAGTGGATAATAAGCCGTCAAGTGATATGGCAAGAGCTATTGCGGATAAATTTAAAACTTTTATTGAAGCGCGCAATATTGAAATGGTAAGTTCAAATGCAATGCCGATATATGCTATCAATAAAGATCGAATGCTGCGTGCCGTACATGATGTAGGCCGTTTATTACGTGGCGGCAGATCATTAATCCAGTCAGCCTTGGGTGAAAAGTTTTCCATTAAAGCAGCACGTAATATCTGGAAAGAAAAGATTATTCCTTTACTTAATCTTAAAGAAACCTTTCATGATTCAGATGCACTTGATCTTGATGGCAATATTGATATGAAAGTAGTTAATAATATTTTAGATGAAATATTTGATAATATCTCGACCGGAAAACCTGAATTGATTACCCGTGGTCAGGGTAAGCAGAATATGTTTTTTTACTGGAGAGATATGGAATCATGGATGACTTATAACAAAGAATATGGACGCGGTAATTTATTAAATGCCATGCGCTCAGATATGCAAAATTCATCAGCCAAAATCGGGATGGCTGAAATGTTCGGATCAAATCCGACAGCTACCTATAACGATCTTGCTGAGATAGAAAATAAATCTAATCCGGTGGGTGAATCCAGAAAGTATCAGGCAAAATTGGCTTACAACTGGTTATCTGGTCAAGATCGTGCACCTGTCAATCCGAATGTATCAAGTTTCTTTGCGGCACTTCGTGCCTTAACTTCCGGAGCAAAATTAATTGGTCGCGTCACATTTTTATCAATACCTGATATTGCTAATGGTATTACATATGCTAATCGTTGGGGTTATGGATATTTTAAAGCTTATGGTACTTATTTATCGGGCATGTTTAATGCTATTAAAACAGATGAAAGAATTTTTATTGCCAAAGCATTCAAAGAAATGACTGATACACACTTGGGTTATATGATGCGCTTTATTGAAGCCAATGATCCTGGTGAATTTCTAAATAATATGAACACCCTTTTGTATCGAACCACTCTTATGGAGGCTTTAGATAAAGGAAATAAATTAAGTGCCATTCAATTACAATCAAGAATTTTGGGTGAAAATTCTGTTCTTGAGCATGGTGCCCTTAACGATCAAATGAAAAAGATGTTAAATAAATTCAACATTTCTGAAAATGAATGGAACATGATTCGTCATAATGCAGAAAATTTTCAGGGTAAAAAATTATTTACCATGGATGCCATAGACAAATTAACCAATGATGATTTAAGAAAAATATATGGTATTGAAAATTTAGAGCAGCCACTTTATCAGCTTAAGAATGAATTATATCGAAAAGTATATGCCATGTTTGATGTTGCATCGGAAAATTCAGTTTTAACACCAGGTGCATTCATGAAAACCTTAAGTACTTTTGGCACTCGATCAGGGACCATACACGGTGAAATATTAAGATCAGTAATGCAATTTAAAATGTATCCCCTAGAATTTGTAGATAGAGTTTTATATCAGGGATTGAAAAATGCTGATGGTGTTCAGGGAAAATTAATTTTTGGCGCGCTACTTTTTGGTGCTACTCTGCCCATGTCATATTTATCTATTTTCCTTGATAATATTGGCAAGGGAAAATCAATGCCTGATTTTGATCGAATGAATTTTGGTGATAAAGTTGAGTACAGTAAAAATCTGTTATTGCCAGGGCTTGGAATAATGGGCAGCTTTTTTAGTCCTGATGAACCATGGACAAGTGCAGCTTCTGCCATGACAACGCCAGCTATACAATTATTATACGATAGTATCAAATTACCCTATCGCATCACAGAAGGCGCCTCACAGGGTGATATGAAAAAAATAGGTCGTGCATTTGAAAAAGTAGGGAGAAGTATTATTCCAGGAATCGGGATGCCTTTTGTATCACCTTACATGAGACAAATGTTTGGTGACAAACCTTATTTACAACCTGGACAAACGCAATTTTATGGAGCGTGATTATGCCTAGCATTCCACAGCAACAAACTATTGTGCAATATGTTGCAAATAGTTCACAGAGTCAATATACATTTGCTTTTTATGCACCTCTTCCGACTGATATACAAGTTTATTATCAGGCTTCAACTGCTACACCTATTCCTGCTAATGATCTGCTTGTATTAAATAGTGGTTATACTGTGACATATAATTCTGATCCAACCACCGGTGGATATATTACATTATTGTTTACAGCAGTAACTGGCTATTACTTAACAATTAATCGACAGGTACAGGCGAGTTTAAATACTAATTTTGCCGCAGCTCAAAATTTCAATGGTGTTAATCTTGATTCGGCACTTGACAGATTATTATTACTGATCCAGCAAAATCTGAATTATATTTTACAACGAAATTTATCTTATATTATCAATACATATCTTCCGAATGCGTCACCCTTTACACAATTGCCACCTTTGCCCCAAAACTTTTTTTGGGTGGGAAGCGGTTCTGGAGTAGTCGCCGCACAAATTGCAACTATTCCGAGTGCATCGGTATTGCAGTCAATGTTAGCCAATGAGTCACCAGGAACCGATGGCGCAAGGCTTATTGGGTATTATGATACGCTTAATGCAGTGCCGCAGAATCTGGATACCTTTTTAAATAACCTACCTTCATACATTAATAATATTATTAGGACGAGTTACTATCAGGATACTGGTTCTGTAAATGCTATCAAAATCACGGTTCCAAATTATACGACATATACAAAAGGTGATACCTTTACTGTTTTAATTGCAAATACTAATACTTCCGTGGGTGCAACATTTGAAGTTAATAGTATTGGTACTAATACAATATTTGTAGCTACAGCTATTGAAATCGCACCTTACGACGCGGCACAATTTACTTTTGCATTTTTTCAATATAATGGTGGAAACTGGATATTATTAAATCCAAATAGCAATCTTCAAAGGCGCGCTTATCCTGCCAGTGTATCATTATTAACTTCTCAAACTATTCCCAATAATCTTTCAATTTATACATTGATAAATTTTGATACTGTAAATTTTGATCCTTACAGCTTATGGAATAATACTTTCAAACGATATGTTGCACCTTTAACGGGATATTATCGTGCAAATGGTAATGTGATTATAAGTCACGGTGATCCATCTACAACATGGGCTGCATATATTTTTGTTAATGGCATTATTAATAGTGTAATTATTAGTGGTAATTATTCATCTACCAGCACACCTACTGCAGGCGGAAATGGTACTACTATTCTTAAATTGAATGCTGGCGATTATTTTGATTTTCGCATGAATCAAGGTGGCAGTGTTTCAAGTGACTTACAGGCATCAATGGAGGGTACTTATTTTGAAATGCAATTCATCGGTATATAAATTTTAATGAATAAATATCTTAAAATAGCGCGAAAATTATCTGATGAAATATTTGATATCAATACGAATATGGAATTATCACGTTATGAATTAACTCGGGATGATAAAGCTAATCTGTATATTACATTTGAAGATGGTGAAAAAGTAAAATTGCCATATATCCCTTTCCGCCTATACCAGGAAGAGATGGCTATAGAGTTATTTATTAATGGTATAAAACGATTTTTAGTTGAGCGTCCAAGGCGCTCAGGAAAAGAAGTTGAAAGCTGGAATATTCTCATTGAGGCTGCAATAGAAAGCGCAGGCTTGTATATGATGGTTTATCCAACGAACGTCAGAGCACGCGCAGTATTATGGGATGGTGCTATTTTAATGCCAGATTTAAGAAGCATTAAATTTTTAGATATGATTCCAAGGCGTTTAATGCAAAATATAAATAATGCTGAAATGAAAATTAAACTGACAAATGGTTCTGTCATATGGATTGTAGGTTCGGATATTGATCCCAATAAATTGAGAGGAACCAATCCCAGAGGGATAGTATTTTCAGAGTTTGCTTTTCAAGATCCAAGAGTTTTTTATATCATGTTACCGGTATTAAGACAAAATAATGGCTGGCTTATAGGACAGTCTACTTTTGACGGGATGAACCATTTTTATCATTTGATCCAGAATAATAAAGATGATCCATTATGGTATTGTCGTGTAGATAGCATCGTTACACTGGTTGATGAAAATGGTAATCGTTATATCACGGATGAAATGATTGAAGAAGATCGTCGTGCTGGAATGCCAGAGTATTTAATCCAGCAAGAATATTACGGCGTTGTAGAAATCAATCAGGAAACCAAATACTTTGCTCATGCTATTAATTTCATGATCCAGAATGATCGATTTGGTTTTAATCTTTCCATGCCAGACAGGAATGTATATACATTTTGGGATTTAGGAGTAAATGATAAAACTGCAATTTGTTTAGTACAATTTGTACGCAATGTTAATATGATTCATCCTTATATAATAGGTTACATAGAAGCCAATAACAGAGAGTTTAAGTATTATATAGATTGCATCAGACAATTTACTTCAAGAAAAGGTTTAGTAGTTCATTCCCATTTTGCACCACATGATGGTGCTGAAAGAGATTATTATAATGGCCTTAAAGATATTCGTAGTCATGGTCAAGAATTAGGCGAACAATTTCAGGTTGTGAGACGCCCTCCAACAATGCAGTTTGGCATTGAAGTCATGCGTCAGGCGCTACATGTAACTTATATCGATAAAGGCGAATGCCAGCGATTAATTGATTGTCTTTCAAATTATTCTAAAGAATATGATGACAGATCAGGTATTTATAAAGATCGGCCTGTACATGACTGGTCATCTCATGGCGTTAAATCTTTTCAGACTCTGGCATTGGCATTACATGATAAAATGGTAGGTGAGAAGGTCTACGAAACCGTGTATTATGCAAATTAACGACAGGGAGTTGTTATATGATGACATTAGGATTTGTTCCCGCCTACGGTGATGTAGCTACTCAAGGCGTTTCATTTATCAGTGATGGTATCTTATGTGTTTCTTATTATATTAACATCGGTGGCGCTGGTAATTTAGTCTGGTTGAATCAATATGGCAATCCCCAATATTCTGAAAACTTAAACGCAGGTCAGGAATATGTTATTGCTGCAACTCAAATTCTTGCCAGTGCAACGGTAAATGGTACAGCACGTACAACGACAGCCACCAATGTTTCATGGCGTGGGGCTGCTTTAAACAATACGCCTTAAGGATTTAATATGCACATGCTATTAAATTTTATTTGTCGATTGCCGGTTGAAATGCTGGTTTTTCCTGCCAGTGAAAATATTCCATTTGGATTCAGATTTGTTGTAACAAATACAGGCGCACAGGTAGTGACCGCCTCAGGCTTGGAAGTAATAGCCAAAGATTATATTGTTTAGGGAGAGACAAAATGGCTAATGAACGTTTATACCAATTTCCGTCAAAAGCTGATCCGGTTCCGGCAGATCTTATTTTTGCTGCGGATTCGGCTGATGCAGACAACGAAGTTAATATTACAATTGCGGCATTAATTGGTGCTTATCCTAATTTGTCTGGTATTGCAAGATTGACTTTAGGCGCTAATACTTATGCTTATGTAAATAATTCAGCTGCATTTGTAGCAGGCTCCATTACAACACTAGCAGTATCATTATTAGCTGATAGTAGCATTTCGGCAATGCAAAGTACTTTAGGTTATACAGCAACGCCTGGTGCATCTAAATTTGCCGGATGGGATGCCAATGTCAATTTATCAGCTAATAGCTTTTTATCTGCATATACCACTACACCAACCGCAGCAGCTACAACAACATTACTTGTAGGAAGCACTTATCAGCAATTTTTTACAGGTACTACAACACAAACCGTTGTTTTACCAGTCGTATCAACTCTTAGATTAGGTCAGGCTTTTTATATAGTAAATAATTCAACTGGTGTGGTCACGGTAGAATCTTCTGGTGGAAATACCATTCAGGCAATGGCGTCACTAACCACTCTGCTTGTAACCTGTATTGCATTGACTGGCACGACAGCAGCATCCTGGTATGCGGATTACAATTTTCAAACTGAAATAAACTTGCCTTTGTCGCTTGCGAACGGTGGAACAAATGCAAATAATACTGCAAGCGCCGGTGGTATAATCTGGTCTGACGCAACTAAATTTAATGTGCTGGCAGGTACTTCGACAGCTAGTCAGGTATTATTGTCCGGTAATGCTGCAACACCCACCTGGTCAAGCGCAACCTATCCATCAACAACTACTATCAATCAAATATTATATTCTCCAAGCGCTAATGTAATAGGCGGTATTTCATCAGTAAATAGCGCAGTGATGAGTAGTAGTTCTGGCGGGGTTCCGTCTTTTAGCACAACGTTACCGAGCGGAATTGCTGCAACCAACTTTACAATGACAACACCAATTTTAGGAACACCACAATCAGGCACACTGACAAACTGTACGGGACTTCCATCAGGTACTGGTATTACCTGTACTGCTACAAATGACAATGCAAGTGCCGGTCAACTTGGAGAATATATAGCTGTTTCTCAAATTACGCCTCAATCATTAAGCAATGGTGTATCACTTAATGTTGTAAGTATATCACTCACTGCGGGAGACTGGGATGTTTGGGGTGCCGTTGCATTTGCAGGAAACGCTGCAACAAATTTAGCTTATGCATTAGCATCTATCAGTATAACAAGTGCAACACTTGATCCTAATTTCAATTATGAATTTTCAACTGGAGCAGGCGGTTTAGTTAATTGTAATCCAGCATCACCGGTTCCAACAATTAGAATTACATTAGCTTCTACAACGACAGCTTATTTAGTTGCTCAAGCAGGATTTAGTTTAAATACTTATTCAGCTACTGCATTTATTGCAGCCAGACGGGCAAGATAATTATTTAAGAGAGCTATTTTTTAGCTCTTTTTTTATTCTTTTTTTTGCGTGCTTGTGAATAAGCTATTGCCACAGCCTGTTTTTGTGGTTTACCTGCTTCCATTTCCCTTTTTACATTTTCACTGAATCCTTTTTTACTTTTGGCAGCTTTGCCTTTGACCAATGGCATATTAATTCCTTTTAAGATTGATTTTTTAAAAGTGATAGATTATTCTTTCACACTTTTTAAAGACAATAAATATTTTCATTATTAAATCTTAAAGAATGGAGTATGCATAAAATCGGAGCAAAATCATTAAATAATAAAAATATTGCTTATATTGATATTTGCTCTGAATATGTAATTAATCATTTTATCACCATGACCATTCTTCTCTTGTAAATGATTTGTTATAAGGTTTTCTTGGTAATAATGTCCAAGCTAACACTTTAACTTGATTCGATTCTTTTATTAAACGATCTGATAAAGCAAAGTCATGATCATCATCATTTATTGATTCAATATAAAATCCTTCTTCATCATAATCTTCATTTCCATAAAATCCTGTAAAAATAGCATCATGCCGCAAATCAATACCATTTTCATGGTAAAAGCAAACATAAAGTAAAACTGACTGAGATTCTGGAGGTTTAGAAATATTACAAGGAATCCATTCACTCATTTCGGTGGCTCCGGTATATACATCCAATGATATACATTTCCTTTTAATTTTTTTTTATCATGCGAATACCAGAATTTAAATCCATCTCTAAGTCTTAATGAATAAATTGCAAGATTAGTTCCGTCAGTTACCAAAACTTTTTTAAAGATAGGTGGATATTCAATACCCAAAGAAATCCATTTGGTCATTTAGGAGGCTCAGGTAATTCCATCCAGTGAGTTATTATTCCAGAATAATCGTTATCGTTAAATATCCACCCATTTGAAAAATAACCAATACTAATTTTATGTGTGTCAGTAATGAGTACATCGTTAGTATGACTAGGAATTTCTTTTAAAATAGGTTTCCATTCATGAAAATATAGTCTGTTTCTAGCATATGGAAAATCTATTCCCTCCATATTATCTAGCATTTGTTGAGCTAATTTTTTGTTATTTATTTCTGAGTTCATATCATGTTACTCATTTAGTCAATTTCCACAAATCATTTCTTTGAGTATTTCTTTCATGTAGCCAAGATTGTGCTGACCTTCAAGTAGTGTTTTCATCAGCAAATACCAGTCGCCAATCTGGTAACAGATATGATCTATCTGTTCTGGAGTGAAAGAAGCAATTATTTTTTTTTCACGTTCATATTGTTCAGCATAACCACTATTTGATAAATTTAAAATTTCAATAGTTTCCTTCCATCCTAAATATAGATCTTTTTTATCATCGTCATAATCTAACTGATCATCGAGTTCAATTTTTTCAACCAATTTCCTTCTTGCTTTATAAATTTCATAAATACTATAATTCATTTTTTATTTTCCATTAGTTTTTGTATAAAATTTTCAATCGCATCAGCTACTGAATTAAAATCTTTAAGATCAATGCCAAATTCTTTGAGCTCAATAACATTAGCATCGAGCGCAACATAAGTGATATTACCAATTTTGGATAAATGTAAAAGAATTGATACTGCAGTTTTTGAATCTTTCATTCTAAAATCCATTCATGTGATATTAATTTCCATTAGTTTATTTTCAATAAGATAGATAAGAATTTTTGCGCGAGCGTTTGCTTCGTTAATATCATAATAACCTTTGCCCAAAGAATAATGGCTGTCTTCTAATTTCCAATATTCGCATGAATATCTTATTTGACCTTCTAATTCCACTACAGGAATTCTGTATTTTGAAAGATACAGCATACAAGAATCGCCTGATACATTGGCATAAGCAGGAAGTATTTCGCCCAGTTCTCAGGCAGTGTATGCTGGAAATCCTAATTGATTTTTTAAAGGATAAATTTCCCAAATATCTTTATTAGGCAAAAATATATAATTAAAATATGCTTCGTATTCAACTCCAAGTTCTTTTAATCGCCTGGATAACTCTAGCGAGCACACTTGATTTTCTAAACTAAGCACAATTTAGCTCCTTTACTACGATTACATTTTCTACAAAGGATTTGTAAATTTTCTATTACATGCAAACCTCCTTTGCTCAATGGTTTTATATGGTCTATTTCAAGATAGTCAGACGAACTACAGTTTTTACATGATTTATTATTTTCTAATAAATAATGCAATTCTTGCGTGGTTACGTTACCTTTTGATTTTTGCGTGCGATATCTATGCCAAATGGCTTTTCTTACAGACTTACCTTTTATAGAAGTAATATATAATTTAACTACTTTTTTTTCTTTTTCTGGATTTTTTGCATATCTTTCACGACGTTTTTTATTAATTTGTTCTTTTTTAAATTCATATCTTTTTTTCATTCTATCTAAATGATATTGTTTTCTTTTAATGTAATCTTGCTTATGCCAATTTATAGCAGCCTTACATCCAAAACGTAAATGATTAGATAAAGATTTTTTATTTGATGTTTGAAAACTGCATATTTGACATTTGCCATAGTTTTCTAAATTCATTTATGAGACACCTTGTTATTATTTATTACTCAAAAACATTTAAAGAAGGCAATCGGCCGGATTCGAACCGGCTATTCAAGTACATTTGCTTATCGCCTTAAACTTGATTTGGCATCAGCTTCTAGTAACGTGTACCCACCACGCCGCGATTGTCATAAACTGGTGCGGTAACCCCGAGAATTTTACCGAGCATCAGAATTTCATAGCGCTATTACTTTTCTGACTACCGAGAGTCTACCTCGTTACCACATAAACTGGAGGCAATCAGAAATCCCGCAGATTTCGACACAGTTATCGCCATAAAGTGTTTTGATTGCCGTTAGACAGGTGACAAGCTGACTGAATCGAACGGTCCAGGGGATGTTTTAAGCATTTGAGTGCCATCGCTTCAGGTTTATGCACGATTCCTGCCTCCATCACATCTGGTCCAAAAACATTATTAAGTCTGGAAGTTTACTTAATAACTATTCGCGTTTTGCCTTAACGCCCAG
>WLWG01003042.1_pt1 | contig 11901 bp, 12 predicted proteins | sample 6712871 | NCBI WGS metagenome assembly WLWG01 (sample SAMN12718693, study PRJNA515312) | sponge metagenome | isolation source: marine sponge | host: Mycale hentscheli | place: New Zealand: South Island, Marlborough, Capsize Point | collected 2003-05-01 | reverse complement strand
CCTTGCCAGTCTTTATTTTATATTGTTTCATATACACACCTGTTGGGGTGGGGTTGTTTGTTTGAATACGGGTATCCTCCCCGCTTTAGCCCAACAGGTAATGAAAAATCGTCAGATTTTATCTGACAGATTCAGGTGAAAGACGAAGCACGAATAAGGGAAGAGTCGTTAGGTCATTATATTCTCCAAAGGAGAACCATTGACAGCGCTAAGCCCTAAATGGCAAAAAATGACCTTGCTGTGCTAGGCTCTTTGTGGCGATAAAAAATATACTGGCTGCTATGAATATATATAAACAGAACAAAGTATCTACGGTTGTTTGGCCCTGGCAGGAGACTCCTCCTCAGACACATCGTTGCGAGGAGAAAAAGTTTTGGATTGAAGCCACTGTGGAGACCCTTATTTCGTCTATTATTGCATGCTTATTGTTTTTTAAATGGGATAAGCCGATCATGGCTACGGTCGTGTTCTGTGTAGGAGGCTTCTTTCTTTTTGCTAAGTTTGCTATTCCCACACTTTATTCAACGCTTAGAGTTTATCTGCTGAGATTTGCTCATTTCGTAGGCTTGGTATTAACGTGGGTATTGCTTGTCCCAGTTTTTTATTTATGTTTTGTTCCCGGTCGTTTTATTCAGCGTTTGAAAGGGAACGATCCTTTAACACGAAAGTGTCCGTCTAATGAAGTAACCTATTGGGTTCCACGCCCACCCACGACCGATATGAACCAATATAAAAAACAACATTAACGTCGCAATGAAAGGTAGCAGTATCAATATATTGGGTATCAGCGCATTTTATCATGATTCTTCGGCAGCCCTTATTCGGGATGGAGAGATTGTTGCAGCGGCGCAAGAAGAACGCTTTACGCGTAAAAAACTTGATGCGAATTTCCCGTCCCATGCGGTTCAATATTGTTTGGCAGAAGCGGGGATTGGCAAGGACCAGTTGGATGCTGTTGCGTTTTATGACAAACCCATCACAAAGTTTGCGCGTATTCTTGAGACTTACTTTGGGGTGGCCCCCAAGGGCCTACACTCTTTTATGATAGCCGTGCCCATCTGGTTGAAACAGAAATTGTGGATTCCTTATAAAATTGAGGTGGCCTTGGAAAGGTGTGGGATTACTCCGCCCAAGGACATTTATTTTCCCGAACACCATGAATCGCACGCCGCCAGCGCTTTCTATTCGAGTCCGTATTCATCTGCAGCTATTCTAACCCTGGATGGTGTCGGCGAATGGGCAACCAGCACCGTAGGACGGGGAGAGGGAAATAAGATTAAGATTATGAGGGATCTGAGATTTCCACACTCATTGGGTCTTCTCTACTCTGCATTCACTTATTTTGCGGGATTTCGGGTGAACTCAGGGGAATACAAATTGATGGGTTTAGCTCCCTATGGAGAACCCACGTACGTAGATTTAATTAAAGACACCCTTCTTGATCTCCGCGATGATGGGTCGTTTCGATTGAATATGGATTACTTTGGCTTTTTAGATGGGTTGACCATGACCAATGATAAATTTGCCGATTTGTTTGGGGGTCCTCGACGTGAAGGAGAACGTGAGATTACTCAACGTGAAATGGATATGGCGAAGTCTATTCAGGTTGTTACCGAAGAAATCATATTGGCCATGGCACACTATGCACATGAAATAACAGGCGAAAAACGGCTTTGTTTGGCAGGCGGTGTGGCCCTCAACTGTGTAGCCAATGGTCGTTTGTTAAAGGAGGGACTGTTCGAAGACATATGGATCCAGCCGGCCGCAGGTGATGCAGGCGGCGCTTTAGGTGCTGCTCAGATGGTGTGGTACCATGTATTAGGAAATCAACGAGAAGTAGATAATGTACACGATATGATGAAAGGATCTTATCTAGGTCCATCTTTTGAGGATGAGGAAATTGAATCGTTTTTAGATGAAAAAGGGTATGTAGCCACCAAGTTATCGTCCGATGAATGGGCCCCCACCCTTGCCACGGTCATTAATGAAGAGCATGTTGTTGGTCTTTTCCAGGGGCGTATGGAGTTTGGACCCCGAGCATTAGGATGTCGTTCTATTATTGGCGATGCTCGATCCTCTAAAATGCAATCGGTGATGAATCTTAAGATTAAATATCGCGAATCTTTTCGCCCGTTTGCTCCTTCATGCTTGGAGGAACGAGTTCATGATTATTTTGAACTGGATGAGCCGTCTCCCTATATGTTGTTGGTAGCTCTAGTAAAAAAGGATCTCTGCGTGGAATTAGGGGACTCAGATACACTTTCGATGCGTGACCAAATTAATCAGATTCGGTCAAAGATTCCTGCTGTGACTCATGTGGATCGTTCGGCTCGAGTACAAACGGTAACCCCACAAGCCAATTCTGGTTATTATGATATCATTAAAGCGTTTGAAGCATTAACCGGGTACGGCATTATTATCAATACTTCGTTTAATGTGCGAGGTGAGCCCATTGTGTGTACTCCAGAGGATGCGTATCGCTGTTTTATGCGAACGGAAATGGATTATCTTGTGCTAAACTCTTTTCTTCTGGCGAAAAAAGATCAGCCGGTGTGGCAAGATAAAAAAAACTGGCGCGAAGAGTATGTTTTGGACTAAGATGGTTTTTCGGTTCTTGGTTCGGGGTTTATAGTTTAACTGACGGATCCAGGGAAGTATTAAAGACGTGAGATTTTTAAGGCATATCGTAAATCTTTTTAAAGAGTTTTTTGAGTTTGCTGCAGAAAATAAAGCGTGGTGGATCATCCCGATTGCATTTGTTCTTCTTCTCCTTGCTGTGATTATTATTGCCGGACAAGGGGCTGCTCCATTTATTTATACCCTCTTTTAGGAAAAGGCATCCCATCGATATGGAGCCCGTACACGTATTGTTAGATAAAGGGGTCGTTATACCCTGTCCTGGATCCGTTGAAATAGGCAACGATGTTGTCCCCGATTTCATTGCCCCAGGGGTCATTATTCATACCGGATGCAAGATTCTCGGAAAAGACACGTCTATTGGGCCGGGTTGTGAAATTGGATTTGAAGTGCCTGCAACCATCGAGAATTGTCAGCTAGGGTCTGAAGTTCATCTAAAAGGAGGCTCTTTTTCAGGCGCGACATTCTTAGATCGATCGTCTATGGGCAGTGGGGCTCATGTACGTGCAGGAACGTTGCTAGAGGAAGAAGCGAGTGGTGCTCATGGCGTGGGTTTTAAGCAAACCATTTTGTTTCCTTTTGTTACCGCAGGCAGTCTGATTAATTTTTGTGATGTGCTCATGGCGGGAGGGATCAGTCGGACAGATCATAGCGAGATCGGTTCTTCCTATATCCATTTCAATTTTACACCCCATGGAGATAAAGCCACGGCTTCATTAATCGGAAATGTGTCTCAGGGTGTTATGTTGGATCAATCCGCTATCTTTTTAGGAGGCCAAGCCGGGTTGGTCGGTCCTGCGCGAATCGCGTTTGGCACCTTGTTACCTGCGGGTTTTATCTGTCGCGAAGATGTAGAAAATCCCGGACAGATGATTGTTCCTAAACCGGGATTGACACCGGGTGACAGCAAGACGTTGCAACGGGGCGTCTACCGCTCGATCGACCGAATTGTATTGAATAATCTTCATTATCTGGGCAATATAAAAGCCTTAAAACAGTGGTATATACATATTCGCCAAGACTTTTTATCGAGAAATTCGTTTTCGCAAGCCTGTTATGGAGGGGCCCTAAAGCGTTTAGACGAGGCGATCCTCGAACGAGTAAAAAGGCTGAAAGAACTTGCCGAAAAAATGCCTGAATCCATTAGGCGGGCTAAAACTGAACGAAAAGATTCATTTCCGGAACACATTAAGAGACAACAATATTTTATGGATTGGTTTTACGAAGCGGAAGCTGCACTGTTAGCTACATGTCCTGAATCAGTTGGAGAAGTAGGCCGAGACGAATTTTTTGGGAAATGGGAACACGTAAATAGGTCAGATGATTATATAGATTCCATACATGCTTTGCCGGAACCTACAAAAGAAAAAGGACGAATTTGGCTGCAGGCCGTAGTGAACGAGGTCGTTAATAGCTATGAAGAATCATGATCAAGCGTCCAGTATCCCCAATAAAATGCGTATGTTTGGAACAGATGGGGTAAGAGGGGTTGCGAATATAGAGCCCATGACCGCTGAAACGGTTTTGGAAATTGGTCGTGCAACAGCCTATGTATGCAAACAGCATAAAACCCAGGCAAAACGTCACCGTATTGTTATTGGTAAAGATACGCGTTTAAGTGGGTATATGTTAGAGAACGCATTGACAGCAGGTATTTGTTCTATGGGAGTCGATGTGTTTCTTTTGGGCCCAATCCCTACACCGGGTATTGCATTTATTACCCACAGTATGAGAGCAGACGCGGGGATGGTTATCTCCGCTTCTCATAATCCATACCAAGATAATGGCATTAAGATCTTTTCTCGGGACGGATATAAACTGCCCGATGAGGAAGAGGACGAAATTGAGGAGCTGGTTACGTCCGGACGGATTCAAGCGATTCGACCTACGGCTGAGGCCGTGGGAAAAGCGCATCGAATCGATGATGCAATCGGTCGCTATATTGTGTTTTGTAAAAATACGTTTCCAGCTGATCTGAGTCTTGAAGGGTTAAAAATAGTTTTGGATTGCGGAAATGGAGCGACCTATAAAGTGGCGCCTACCATTTTCGCTGAATTCGGGGCGGAGGTGACAGCTATTCATAATGACCCCGATGGAATGAATATTAATGATCAATGTGGATCGCAACATACTCAGGACTTAGTGGAGAAGGTCCTTGAGACCGGGGCGGATGTCGGTTTGGCGTTTGATGGGGATGGAGATCGACTTATTGCCGTAGACGAAAAAGGACACGCCTTAACCGGGGACCATATTATCGCTATTTGTGCGCGGATGTATAAAGAGAAGTGGCTTCTGAAAAATAATAAAGTCGTTACAACCACGATGAGTAATTTTGGATTACGTCATTGTCTAAAAAAGTTGGACATTGAACATGTAACAAGCAATGTGGGCGACCGATATGTGTTAGAAGCCCTTAAAAAACATGGTGCGATATTGGGAGGAGAACCTTCCGGGCATATCCTTTTTATGAATCACCATACAACAGGAGACGGAATCATTGCGGCTTTGCAGCTCTTAGCCGCTATAAAGAATTATCAGCAACCCCTTTCCAGTCTTGCTGCGATTATGCAGTTGGCGCCGCAGAAATTAATCAGTGTGGACGTGCCTCACAAACCTCCTGTCGAAGACATTCCTGAACTTAACAAAGCGATTAAAGAAGCAGAAACCCATCTAAACAGGCAAGGCCGGGTGTTGATTCGATATTCTGGAACTCAGCCCATGTGCAGAGTGATGGTCGAAGGGCCTGACGAAGAACTTACAAATAGATTAGCTATTGATTTGGCAGATACGGTCAAAAAATGTATAGGGTAAATAGGACTATAGGACAATGAGACGATGGAACAACGCTCCTCTTGTCCTTTTTCTTCTCTTCTTATCAACTCTCTCAAACGCATCGGTCTCTGAGCCTAGCGCATTGGACGTTGGCTTTTTTGCAAATCGGTCAACAGATCTTGAAGGTCGACATAGCCTTAAAGTCCTCGGTCCCCTTTATGAAGATTCTATAGACACCCATAAAAAATCGCTCCGGGCTCTTCGCCCTTTTTATAGTTCTGTGAAAGATTCGGGTGAAGAACGGGAACTCCAAGAATTTTTATGGCCTCTCGGATCATCGAAACGGTTCAAAAATCAGTTTTCCCTGCGTTTATTAACAGCTCTTTACTTTGATGAAGATGTAAACAATCCTGAATCGCGGTATCGGACATGGCTTTTACCTTTTTATTTTGAAGGGCGAGACGCTCACAAACAAACCTACAATGCGTTGTTCCCCTTGGCCGGAAAGATTCATGAATTTTTAGGGCGAGACAAAATCGACTTCTTTCTTTTCCCTTTATATGCCCATCATTCCATTAATGATGTGGAGACGTGGGATTATCTTTGGCCACTTATATCTCGGACAAAAGGAAAGGGGATCTATCGGTTTCGGTTTTTTCCTTTTTATAGCCAAACCAAACATCGGGATCGCTCTGAGACAAAATTTGTTATGTGGCCTATATGGACCTGGAAAAAGTTTAAATTGGATCGATCTTCAGGAACGGGATATATCCTGTTCCCCTTCTATGGGCGTCTCAAACTGACCGATCAAGAATCGTGGATGATTTTGCCCCCTTTATTTCGTTTTCATCGCGGGGAACGGTTGAATCAAGTCTATGCGCCGTGGCCTTTTATTCAATATAGCAAAGGTGAAATTGAAAAGTTTTATATATGGCCCTTGTTCGGCAGAAAACAATCACCAGGCATCCAGAGTTCATTCCTTTTATGGCCCTTGTTTTGGCGCGAAAAAAGAGATCGGGGTGATATTGTAAGCCGTCGGTTTATGGCGCTCCCTTTCTTTCATGCGGATACCCATAAAACGCGGGCAACAGGTCCGAACGATGAAGAAAAGGTTACGATGGTCTATCGTAAACTGTGGCCACTCGGGTCCTATCATCGTGAAAAAAAGAAGAAAACCCTTAAGATTTTAGATGTATGGCCGTTAAAAGATAACGGTCCCATAGCGAGAAACTTCGCTCCTTTTTGGACCCTTTATACCCGTACTTCAACAGAGACAGCCAAAGAAAGCGAAGGTCTTTGGGGGTTGTATAGGTATCAGCAAGAAGGTAAAAAATATTCCAGAAGGTCCCTTTTTCCGCTATTCTCTTGGATGTCTGATCAGCGGAAAGAGAGACGGAAAAGATTGTCACTTTTATTTGGACTCATACAAATCGAATCCAACACTCAACAAAAATCTTATCGTCTGTTATATTTTTTGAAATTTAATCAGACCTGGATCCGTCAGTTAAACGTGGGATTTCTGTGGGAATGCTTTGGAGGCAAAAGGTTGCAAAAAAACGCAGGCGCACCCGCTGGGTGTGTCGAGGCTTTTTTGTAATTCCTTTTGGCCCAAATGATTCGTGCAGAAAACCGCGTTTAACTGACGGATCTAGGTCTGAGAATCAATAAGGAACAAAAACAATAATCACGCGTGAACCAGAGTTTTTTCCGCCGCCTAAGAATTTTTTTGCTGATTTTGGGCGACGTATTCTATTGATCTGTCGTAACACAGGGCGATCTTTGGTCATGATTGGCGAAGCGTTTCTTTCTGTCTCATCCATTTTCCAAAAACGTAGCCGACACGAGGTTATGTATCAGCTCTATATCACGGGGATCAAAAGCCTTGGGGTGATTACGGTCGTCGCCCTCTTTACAGGAATGATTCTTGCCTTGCAGACCGGTTTAGAACTACGCCGGTTTGGGCAAGAAGTGAATATCGGAACCGCGGTAACCGTTGTTATGTTAAGAGAAATGGGGCCGTTCATGACCGGACTGATTATTGCGGCAAGTGTTGGATCAGCCATTGCGGCTCAGATGGGAACCATGACGGTATCCGAAGAAATTGCTGCATTAGAGGTCATGTCTATTAATCCGGTGCGTTTCCTTGTCATGCCCAGACTTATTGCCTTGATGGTTATGATGCCAATTCTTACGGTGTATACAAATATTTTAGGGGCTTTGGGAGGCGCTATTGTTGGATCTACTCAGTTGGGCGTGGCCTTTACCGCTTATTTTGACAATGCGACTTTATATGCGACCAATAAAGATTTGTATGTAGGACTCTGTAAAGCCGTCCTCTTTGGCGTGATTATAACGACCGTCGCGTGTCATCAAGGATTTTCCGCAAAGCAAGGAGCGGTTGGAGTGGGGCAAGCAACGCGTAAAACAGTGATTATCTCTTTTCTTACAATTTTGACAGTAGGGTATATGGTAACAAGGTTATTCTATCAATGATACGATTCGAACATGTAAAAAAACGTTTGGGAAATAGGGTCGTACTTGATGACGTAAGTTTTGAAATACAAAAAAACGAAACCTTCGTTATTGTCGGTTCATCAGGAGCCGGAAAAAGCGTAAGCCTTCGGCATATGATTCGTTTATTAACCCCTGACGAAGGTCGTGTTTGGATCGGCGATGATGTGGTGAGTGAAGCAACCGGGAAAGACTTAGAAAAAATTCGATCTCGATTTGGCGTCCTTTTCCAGAGTGCTGCTTTATTGCAATGGTTATCTGTAGCCGATAACGTCGGTTTGCCCTTACAAGAAAAAGCTCGCATGACGCGGGCGGCCATCCATACAAAAGTTGAAGAAACATTAAAAATGGTTAACCTTGAAGAGGCCCATGACAAACTGCCTGCCAATATATCCGGCGGGATGCAGAAGCGCGTTGGCCTTGCAAGGGCGATTATTATGGAACCAGAAATCATCTTGTACGATGAACCCACCTCAGGATTGGATCCTGTTACATCGCGGACCATTGATCAACTGATTGACCGATTACGACGAGGTTTAGGTGTTACCAGTGTAGTTGTAACCCATGATTTGCATAGCGCCTTGGCCATTGGCACACGGATCGCCATGCTGCATCGAGGCCGTATGATTGAAGTTTCTTCCCCCTCGGAATTTATTCGTTCAAAGCACAAAGAAGTACAGAATTTTCTTGCATCACAATACATTACCAAAGATGGTGAATGGGAAGTTGAGAAGGGAGAGTCTAAAGTCTGGAGGTCGAAAGTCTAAAACAAAAGTCGAAGATCAAGAACTTGTCTTCTTGTCGTCTTGCCGAGGCTGTAACCCGAGACTCGAGATTCTTTCACAGCAATCGCGTTTAAAGAAACGACCCGTAACGAATAACAGATAACTCGCCATGCTAAAAGAATAGCTTCGTCCGATATCATGAGAAACAGTCGTGCCAAAGAAATATCGATGGAAGTGACCGTCGGCGCCTTTATGTTCATGGTCTTACTTGTTTTAGCCGTTTTTACCATCGTACTAAGCACCCAAAATATATTTAAAGAATACTATGAGTTTGAAGTTATCTTTCAAGAGGTGATGGGGATCCGTCCGGGCGACAATGTTTTGGTCAGGGGCGTTGAAGTGGGTAAAGTAAAGGGGCTTCACTTAGAAGAAGACGGTGTTCATGTCATCACCAGCTTAGAATCGAACATCCGTTTACGGAAAGATTACAAAATCGAAATCTTACCTTCCTCTGTACTCGGCGGGAAAATACTTGTCGTTTATGAAGGCGAAGATGCCGAATACCTACCCGAAAATAAGCCTGTATATGGTGCCAAACCTGTCGATCTTATTGATGAGGCCAGCCACGTCATTGCCGAAATCCGCACGGCTTTGGACGAAGGAGGGATTTTAGAAAATTTAGAAGTGACCATGAAACAGTTTAAAGAAGTAACCGGCAACCTGAGCCAAGGGAAGGGGACCTTGGGTAAACTGCTTACCGATGATGCGGTATACAATGACATAAAAGGTATTTCCAAAAATCTAAAAACCGTTAGCCAAAAACTGGTTGGTGGCGAGGGAACATTAGCCAAGTTGTTAAATGATGGCGAAGTGTATGACGATCTAAAAAATGTCATGGATAATTTGTCAACCGTTAGTCAAAGAGTCGCAGATGGCAAAGGGACATTAGCCCGTTTACTGGCTGAGGATGATACGCTGTATATTAATCTTGTAGACGCCTCTGAAGCCATTAAAGATATAACTACGACCATCAATAAAGGGGAGGGAACCCTTGGGAAATTGGCAAAAGACGATGAGTTATACGTAGAGGTTACAAAGTTACTTAGCGAAGTCCGGGCAACCGTTGATGATTTCCGTGAAACTGCTCCGATTACGACCTTTACAAGCATCTTTTTTGGGGCGTTTTGAACGGATAGAAGTGAGAAATCAGAGGTCAGAAGTCGGGGATGTTAGTGATATGAAAAAAGAGTAACGGCCAGATTTAGGTTTACATTGATTCTGCTAATGCTTGCGTGTGCTCTGCCCATATCTACGTGTTATGCGTAAAACGGCCGCGAGTGCAAATAATACCGTTGTAGCTACCAGTAGTCCATCTAGCGACGACTATTCTAAACCTGTCTTAATTGGGTTCTTTGCCGTGGTTGTTTCGATTCTTTTGTGGCTAGGCATTCGTTCGGACTTAGAGAGAGATCGTTGGGGGCAAGGATCGCCCGAGTGGCAATATCAAGACCAAGCTATGTCCAGTTCGAATGAGGATTGGGTTTATTATTCAGCGGCTGATCTGAGCTTCAATCCTGGATCCGTCAGTTAAACGTGGGATTTCTGTGCGAATGCTTTGGAGGCAAAAGGTTGCAAAAAAACGCAGGCGCACCCGCTGGGTGCGTCGAGGCTTTTTTGTAATTCCTTTTGGCCCAAATGGTTCGTGCAGAAATCCGCGTTTAACTGACGGATCCAGGTCAATGTCCGTTTTTAGGTTTTTCTTGTCTTTTCATGGAAGTAGGTCTTTGAGTTGAAAAAAATAGCTGGTTGTAATTTTCTCTTCTACGTTACCCAACAAAAAGAAAGGAAAACAAACGACAACCTGAATAAAGATCTAACTAAAAACAATATTTTAGAAGATTTAAAAGATAAAGTTAAGTGGATGGTGTTCAAAGTCAAGCAGAGAGCAAAGACAAAATATAATAATCTTTTGGTTGGAAAATCTGAAAAAGAAGATCTCTTTAGCTATAATTGGCCTTATGATTATTTCTCTCTTATCGAATTTGCTAAGATAGACTCATCTATTGTGTATGGAGAAATAGAGCTAGCAACAGTTCAAACAACTGATCCAAATTCATCTGTCTTACCTCCTTCATTACCGGCAGATATTTCTCTGACCAATACAACTACTACGGCAGAAACTAGAGAAACGGCACGCGCTAGCGAGGCCGCCTTGCAATCAAATATTGAAACACTTAAGAGGGAGAAATAAATGCTTTTTATGGACAAAAAAGAAGAAGTATTAGACATAGAGCTTACTCCTTATGGAAAGCAGCTATTATCGATGGGAAAGATGAAGCCAGCGTATTATGCATTTTTCGACGACAACATCATGTATGACTCAGAATATGCTGGTATAACCGAGGAGCAAAACATAATTCAGCAAAGAATTACAGAACTTACTCCACAATTGCAAACCCAATATAAATTTACAAGCAAGGGTAAAGAAGGCACCGAAGTTGATTTTGGCAACGGCGAGAAGATATCAACCATAGCCCCGTTAGAGAAAAATTCCTTAACTAGCACTCTGGGAAGCACTAGATTATCGGGGCAGAACTATCCCGCAATTCAGTTGAGAATGTTGAGTGGAATAATAAAAGATGTAGATTTAGATTATACAACAGAGTTCGGAAAAAAGAAGATACCTCAAATAAACGTGGATATTACGTATAATGTTGAGGTGGGAAATGTATCCATATCTTCCTCTACTGTGGAGGTTTCGCCAATGGATGACACACCTACTGTCGTAGGCGCAGGAAATTCTCCAAATGAATCTATTATCAGCAGAATCGCCATCGATGGAAGCTATCTCTCTATCACACCACAGATAATTTTGGCCGATATTGTAGAGAAAAATACTGATTTTAAAATAGAAAATTTTGATATAGAGGCATACGAAGTGGATGATACCCTAATACCACTGACTTTCGCTAGGAATAAGAAAAACAATGTGGTTAATAACATCTTACTAGATGAGGTACCCGAAGAAGATCAGGTTCCGGTATCCTTGTCTCCTGACAATATAGAATATTATTTTGATATTTTTGTAGATTCCGATATTGATAAAGAAGTGATAAACAACTCTATCAGTGTTCTTAAATCCAAGGGATTATATACAGATAAAGAGTACAGAAATGAAGACAATGTTCTAATTAGAGAAGTGATTTCTGACATTTACGGAACAAACGTAACAGTGACCGACATAAAGGATTGTTAA
>WLWG01003041.1_pt1 | contig 11902 bp, 10 predicted proteins | sample 6712871 | NCBI WGS metagenome assembly WLWG01 (sample SAMN12718693, study PRJNA515312) | sponge metagenome | isolation source: marine sponge | host: Mycale hentscheli | place: New Zealand: South Island, Marlborough, Capsize Point | collected 2003-05-01 | reverse complement strand
GTTACTAAACATCTTTCAGATAGGAAGTTTACTTCCATTGCATCAAGAGTTGAAGTAAATGCACCGCCAGCTGAACCAGTCAACCAAGACTTCATACGACGATCATCACTTTGTGAAGCTCTATATCGCACGTGCAAGAATGGACGACGAATGTTAGATCCTAAGATTTGATCGTATACTGTAGATGTTCCAGCAGGTACTAATACTCCTTCAATAGAGTTAATACCATTGATAGCACCACGAGTAGAAGCGTCATTTAGATATTTCCAATCAGTCTTATAGAAATCGTAAGAACCTCTACGGAATCCAGAGAATCCTAAGTTCAATGCCATTTCTTCAGAGTTTTCGAAAAGACCAAATGCAGTACCTCCAGCAGCACCACCAGATATAGCAGCTAGCATATCATCAAAGTCAAGTGAAGTCTGACGTTGTAAGAACAACATGTTTTCTTCAATAGCACCTTGAGTATCTAGGTTTTTAAGAATGTTATCAAACTCATCGATTCCAGCAGCAGCAGTAAATCCTACTTCTACGTTACCACGAGATTGAATAGCAGCAAATAAACCTTCAGTACCAGCCAAAGTAGCTACAGTTGTAGTAGTAGCGCCTTGGTTATACTCACCTTCTACTAATGCCATTTCTAGGTAATCTTCAAAACGCAAGCGAGTTTCAGATTCAGCCTTTAAATACCATAAATATCCAGAAGTACCATCTTCAGTTGCAACTTCAACCCAACCAATTTGTGCCATATCAGAGCCACTAATAGTGTATTGATCTCTAATAATTATTGGAGAGTTAGAAAATTGAGTTAACTGAGGAGTTACAGATACTCTTGTATTAGCAGCTTGCGCGCCTACTCCAGCAGAAGCACCACCTAAGTTGCTACCTTTTACATATGCAGAACCATATACAAATATCTTGATACCAGCACCAGCTGTAATACCAGCAGCAACAAGACCAGCACCACCAACAAATGGAGCGGCGTTAATAGTACCACCGTTTGCAGGAGCACCACCAGCAGCTACAGTTGTAGAAGCAGTTACTAAAGCTTTTACTTCTGCACCCGTTGCAGGGTCTAATACAACTATCGTGTCATTAATAGACATAACGTTTCTAGCTGTGTTAGGTATTGTAATTACGTTTGTTGCACCTGCACCACCACCATCAGCACCAACGGTTACATTATCGTAAGATATATGTAAACGATTTTGCTCAGACCAAATTACTTGATCAGAAGTCATAGGCATTTCTGCACCAACCATGCGCAAGAATCCAGAAAGTGTACGATTACCGTAACGCTCTACTTCTTGTTCGTAAATCTCAGGTAAATATTGCTGAGCAAAGTCTTGTCCAGCACCTGTGTTAAATTGTAGGTAGTTACTTGCCAACAACTGTTGAGTTGAAGACGGGGTTAAACTACCAAATTGTGGAGTTAAAGCCATAATTTATTATTTAGTTAGTTAAATTTTTTGTTTTGATTTTTAATTTTGAAGAATCAGCACCGCTTATTGCTTTTACTTTTAACCCACCAATATAAACATCACCCGAGGCACTTTGCCTAGGTTCATTGCTTATATTTTTAGATTTAGCCATAACATCTTTTACAGCATCGGCTTTGCCTTGCTCATAAAAATGCTGTGCTATAGTATCAGCATTACGAGCTGCGTATATAGCTTTATGGTAACCTTTAGTATCTGTTATTTCACCTTTTTCATTTAAGAACGTCTTAATGAAGTTTGTAATATCAGATTGATTTTCTGCTACCTGTGTTGGATTTTTAATACCGTATCTAAATTTTTTATCACTAACTTTAAAATCGAAACCTTCGAAATCATTATTTAATAATTTTTTAGTGCGGTCAATAAAATCAACGTGCTTTTCTTTTACAGCTTGCTGCTCTTCGTTGTATCGGTTGAAAAACTCTGTTGCTTTCTTTTGCTCTTGGGTTACGCCCGGTCTCAACTTGATCTCGTCGTAGTATTTCCCCTTAAGCTGTTCAAGAAAGCTCTTAGCCTTGGCAACCTCCTCTTTAAACGCAATTTTTCTTTTGCGTATGTCTTTTGGTTCGTCGATATCTTCATCATAATTAAAATCTTCTAATAAAAGACTTACGTCTTCAGAATCTAAATGTGGTTTTGTTTGTTTGTAATACTCACGTATTAAAGCTTGGTTGTCAATGTTGGTATAATCTGCATTAAGCCTAACATAGTCTTCTACAGTTCCACCAGTATCTTCCATAAAAGAAACTAGCTTTTCAATATTTTCAGGTAGAACTCTTTGCTCTTGTATAGCTTGATCTACTTCTTTAGTTACTTCACGTTGTTTTTCTTCTTCTTCTTCTTCTTCTGTATTTTCAATAACAGTTAAAGGAGATTCTATTTCTTGATCGGAGGTCCGTACTTCTTCAACCACTTCTTTGCTGTTGCCACTGTCTTGGGGCTCTTCGATAATAGCATCGCTATCATTTGTCTCTTGTGCTTGAATGGCATCCTCTTCTTTTTTTTCTTCGTTTGATATTACAACTTTTGTAACGTTTGATTCTACTTCTACTAAAGGTTCTTTCATGTTAACTTTAATAGGTTCGTTTGTGTTATTACCTAAACTTTTAGGCTTAGAAGGAACTTTTACTTTAAAATCTCCTTCTTGTTTTATTTCTTCTGACATAATATAATAATATAAAATTAAAGGATTTTATTTTCAACGAGGCTCAAACTGTTCAAGTCCAAATCCTCCTAGTGAGTCAAATCCTGATGACTCAAAGTTTTTAGGTAGTTCATCGTTTTGACGCTGTGAAATCATTTCTGATTGCTGAGTACCTATAATTCTAGCACGTTCGTCTTTACGATCTTCTATATCTTGTTCTTTAGTTTTTTCTATATTAGCTCTAGCTTTAGCTAATTGCATGTTAAAATTAAATTCTTCACTCATTAAACCTTGTTTAATCTGAGCTTCAGTTTGCATGCGTTGTATTTCAAACTGTGACTTAGCTTGTTCTAGTTGAACTTTTTGCTCGTTAATAACTTGTTGTTTTTGAGTTTCGGCTAGTGCAGCTCTTTCTGCAGATTCAGCATTAGCATTTGCTTGAGCTTGTATATTAGCTAACTGAGCTTGTTGAGCTTGCTCTGCTTTTATTTTTTGTCTATACTTTAAAAACTGATTAGCTAGTTTTAAGTTTTTTATTTCTCTTATATCTATAGCATCTTCTAAACCTATTTGGCCTCCTTGTAATGCTATTTGTATATTGCGTTCTAAACCTGCTTGCTCTTCTTCGTCTGGTTCTAATTCTAAAAATATACCAAATTCGTGCATATTAAGCTTATCTACTTCAGCTAATGTAGATACATTAAATTGATTTATAGAACTCATTAAAGATTGTTTAAGCAAAGGAAATTCTAGCATGTCAGCGACACGTAGACTTATATTTTCAGCCGATCGTATTGTTAAATACATTAAAGACTGAAGTATATGCTTAGTAGCTGTATTAGAAGCTGCTGCTGCTAGTTTTTGTAAACCAACTAATGAATCTTTAGCTGGTTGGCTGCCATCTCTAGCTTCGTTAAGTCCGGTTACATCTCTAATCATTTGTAAATAATACTGATAAGTTTGTATAAGCGCTTGTATCTTACTTATTCCAGAAGATGTTTGTAATTCTTGTATTGGTACTTTACCTCTGTTAGGATCACCATCTTGTGTTAAACTTCTACCAACAATACTACCAGTTTGGAAGTACATGTTTAAAGCTTCTGCAGGATTATAATTAGTGCCATTACCAAGATCAACTTCTGCTAAACCATCTACATCAACATAAACACCATCAGGTACCATACGTGATAGTACTTGTTGTAATTTTAAATGTGTAAGCTGTATCATATCAGCAAAACCAATACATTTACTTACTAATGATTCTATTCTACCTTTATACATACGAGGGGCAGATATAGCATAATTCATTTCAACCTTAGTTTGATCGCTATAAGGTCTAGTCATGTTTTTAGCTAGTTCCCATTTAAGCATTTTTTCTTGGCCAAGAATTTTAGCACCACTATATAAAACTTCTATAGCTCTATGAACTCTATTAAAATTATCGGTTTCAGGCGGATCAAATGTATCGTCTTTTTCAAGAGCTTTTTCAAGTCCTTGATCTGTTTGTTTTATTTTAAATACTTGATTTTGATAAGTTTTATATTCAAAATATAACACTTGTATTAAGTTTTTATCATAATCATAATTATAAAAATTATTTCTATAATTATTATTACCTGAATACTTTTGTATTTCTTCTAATTCTAATTGACTTAAATAAGGAAATTGTTTTTTAATTTCTTCAAGAGATAAACTTTTTACTTCACCTACATAATATATGTCTTCAAAATTAGGATCGTCTGTATAAGAATAAATTAAACTAGCTGGATCTACATAATCAACAGTAACACCATTAGCTAAATTAAAATTAGTTTTAACACAGCTAATACCTAATACTGTTAAATCATAAGCTAATCGTTTTTTAGTTTCATCATATTTATTATAATTAAATACATTACTAATAACTTCTTCTTCAGCTATTTCTATAGCTTGCTTATAATTTAATTGAAGATAAAGATCTAGTTCTTCTTTATTTACAGGTAATTCTTGAGGATCGGGCGACGCGTAAAAGTTTTGACCTGTAGCAGCATTAAGCTGATCAATCATTTCTTTATTTTCTATATCTCTCAAAGTATTAAAAGCAAAGTCAGTTCTTTGTTTTATAGCATACGGGTCTGAAGCAAATGATTTTATTTCATAACCTTTATCTGTCATACCATTAACTACAATATCTACAAACTTAGATAATACAGCTACTGGTTTCCAGTCTAAATTAAGGTAAGATAAATCACCATTAATAGATAATTCATCTTTATATTTAGCAACGCTTTGTTCTCCTCTTGCGTAAAGTCTTAAGTCGTTAAATCTAGACCAGTTTGTTCCAAACCTACCGCCAGTTCCAGTTCCTCTATCTCCTCTAAACCATTCGTCTTCCACAGCTTTCGCTACGGCTAAACCATATTCATAAGTCTTTTTCTCTGCGTCTGGTACTACCTGACTTGGAAAAGTGCTACTAGAATTAGTATAAATCATCTATTTTATTATTTTTGAAATACTACCTTGGTTATCAAACTTCTTGAAGCCCAAAGGAACAACATTTTTTTTAATTACATTTGTAGGTGTATATCTATTTTTATTACAAGCCATGATTGCCAAGCCAGAACTAATAGAAGCATCGTGCTTAGTTCTATTGTTTATATTAAACTTAGACCAATCTTCTAATGTTTCTTGAAAATACATATCACCATACATAGTTTCTTTAAGTCCTACATAATCTTCTATGTAAGACTCTATAGCAGCCGCGTGTGCTTGCTTAATATCTTCTGATGAGTTAGGTATTCCACCTATTTCTCTTTCTGCTACAGACAGTTTTAATTTATCTGGTCTGTTCATAGAAAAAGCTCTATAACCTCTACGTTTTAAATAATATAAAAGCCGAGGTTTGTTGTTCTCTGCTAGTATTGGCATGCTATAAAAATGCAAAGCCATTAATACATCTTCAAAAAATATTTCAGCCGTTGGAGGTCTTGATATATATTCTAAAAAAAACATATTAGCTGGCACGTTTTCCATGCTAAATTTAGTAAGGCCATGCAAAGCACCTTTAGAACCTTTGTTGTCTACTGTTCCTGATATATCATAAGAGTCACAACCAAAAGCACCGCAATGTTCATTACCAGGATATTTAACTCCATTTTTTATTATTACACGATTTTGTAATTCTGCTGGTGGAACCCAAGAAACTAAAAACCTACCGTTTTTATTTGGTATAAAATTTACAGTAGTGTCTTTAACACCGTTGCTCCATATAAAATTTCCTCTTGTTATTAACTTAGAATTATCAGACTCATCATTATAATCTATTTGCTCATATATCTTAGTTAGATTAAATAAAGATTGTTTTGTTTCATCTCTAAAAGCATGTTGCTCAGTACGTGGAAACTGGCGATAATATTCGTTTAAACTATCTTGATCACCTTTTAAACCTTCAACTTCATTTTCCCAATGATTTATAACCCCTACTTCAATTTGTAACCCATCTGAACCTTCGACCGGTTTTGCTGGCGTATCAAAGATAGGGTGTCCATAAGTATCAATGAATCCTTCGTAGTTCCACTCCATAGGTATAAACAAAGAATATAATCCTGAGCTAGTCTGTCCGTTGCGGTTTCTCGTGATAACGTTTGATGCATTGTATAATTTTTTAAAGTTTTCACCACCTTTATCAAGAGAGTTACTTGTGGAACCCATCATACATTTACCTACAACTCTACTACCTAATCTAAGTGTAGTTTTTGTAACCCTCCAGTTGTTTAATATATTATCAGGTCTTTCCCACTTACCTGATTCATCATGTACTAGCAGTTTTAATTTTTCACCATCATAACTGTTATCACCTGTATTTTTCCAATCAATAGTAGTATCAAGTCCTACAACTTCTTCTGGAGTTTCACCTTGATCAAGTTTACGTCTGGTAAGTTTTGATGCAGGTACTCTATAAGCAAGTTCGGTTTTTGGCCGGTCCATTCCGTCTTGTATGGGTCGAAAGAAGAACGGATAGTTAATAGAGATAGGTACTACCTTATCGGTAAACATTTTTTTAGCATCAGCCCCTGATTTTGATAAGATACCGAATCTTGCATCGCTTGATATTGTTGCAAGGTTAACAGTTTCCCCTGATGCCATGAAGCTAAAGCCAGACCTTCTGTTTTTGAGGTAGCACATACCATAGCATCTTGTGTCTGCTTTGCAAGCTTCCCAGAATATAAAGAATAATCTGTTTGACTCCCTAAAGTCTGCTGCCCCAACATCAATCTTACTCCACTGCAAGTACATGTAGTGAGTACCAGTAAGATAAGTAGCAACACCTTTATTATTGAACCAGTGACCTTCATCACGACGCTTGAACTCTTCGTCAATATACTCATACCATCTTTCTTTAAAGTGCTCCGGGTATTTATTCCACTCAAATACACTTTTTATTTTATTTAATTCTTTAGGATATTCTTCTCTAGACCATTTGTCTTTATCCTTATTTAGTTTACCTTTAAAAGGTGGTAATGCTATTTTAAGGTTTTGTATTTCATATACATCACCTATTTGACCAGTCTTACTTATAACGACTATGTCGTGTTCTTTGTTATAACCGTACTCCCACTTTTTGCTTTTGTTATTTCTTTTAAGCACGTGAGGTTTTACGTGATCTGTAAGTACAGTAAATAAATTTTGCTTGTACATTACTTAGATCTACCCTCTGCAAAACCCTGAAAGGATTTTTGTTTGCTATCACCTGATTTATCTTCAAGCATACTTTTTTCTTCTTCAATGCGGTTAAGTATTTCAAACGCATCGAATATAGCTAACTTTTTTGTTGCAGCCGCGTTCTTTAAACGATCGGCCGAGATGTCATCATCTGAATCTACAATAGGTTCTTTAGCTACCTTTATTAATTCCTCAACTGCTCTTTGCCCAGCTTGGATTATATTCAACTTGGTTTTCTTGGTGCTCATACTTAATTACAATATCATTTGATTTCATACAATAAAGCCGCTGGTTGTTTACAATAAACTCAAACTCACTGTTAGGTGTAAAGCCTATGGTATCTCCCTCGTTTATTCCTTTAGCTTCTAAGGACTTATTACCGTATTTTAATACACCAATAAGCTTTTGCTCTTTATCGAGCTCTAGATCGTTATTATTTTCAAGTGGCATAGCGAAGCATCTATCAGCAAACGCGTACCATTTGTATATTTTTTTATATAAATATATTTGATCTATTTGACAAAAGTAAAGATCGTTTTTAAAAAACTTACTACTGTTAACCTCTTTACCTTTCATGTTATAATACCTTCTAAAGATATTATGATGAACTATAATTTCATCTCCTTCTTCTATAGGCGTATCAAAAGCAAGTGGCGTTGAAACTACAATAGCTTTGTTGTTTACAAACTTATGTTTTTCAATACTACTATTTAGTAAAAGCTCTTTGCCATCTACATCTATAGAATTATCATAAACCTTACCAACTGGCTTTATGATAAAATCATATACACTCTTCATTAATATTCTAAATCATACTCAACAGATACTGCCATGTGAGAATTAAATTTCTTCCACGGCAATACCTCGTTGTTTTTCTTTATATGAATATTATAAGAACTATCTTGATCATCAAATAAAATATATGCAATCTCGTGGCCACCATAAACTTGTTGGCCTACAGAGTAGTGCATAGCATCATTTTTATAATCAGAACCAATACTGATCTTTCTTATAACAGAATCCATTTTAGTCTTCTGCTTTAACTACAGCTAGTTCACCATCATCTTCATCTTCTTTTTCAATGATAGTGTATTCTCCTGTAGACATATCAATATTGATTGCTCCGTATTCTCCTTCAAGATCTTTTTTAAACTCTTCTAAGTCTTTATTTACCCCAGCTATTTCGTGCAGAAGCGCGTGTTTGTTTGATTCCAAAACACCTATCTGAGTAAGTATTTCACTTAGTTTAGTATTTTGACCTTGTAAGGTTTCTAATTGTTTATCAGTAATTTTTGCCATTTGATTTAATTTAATTAATTTATAATAATATAGTTACACTATATTTTACTTTTCTACTCTGGTAAATCTTCGTATTCGTCTGCGTAATCAGCTGGTAAATATGATTCCATACCAGTTACTTGCTCAGCGCTACATTCGTCTTTATAAAAGTCGTTTGACAGTAACCAAGCGAAGTGATCTTTAATAATTTGCAATTGCTCAGCTGAAGTTTCTTCATCTGCAGCTATTGCTAGTTGACCATCAACTTGATTTACAACAACAGCTTTGTGGCTGTCTGGGGTATTTTCTGATGTAATTGTGTTTTTAAACATTATTTATTTTTTAATAATTCTACTTCTGCTTTTAATTCTTTTATTGCTTGTACAAGTACAGGTATTAGTCTACCGTACGTAGCTTCAAGTTTTTCAGGATTTTCATCGTACACTAAGTTTAAGTAATCATCATCTACTGATTGTAGTTCTTGAGCAATAAAACCTATATCTTTTTTACCTTTGTTTGAACTAAAAAACTCATTACCTTCGCTATCTGTTTCTGCTCTATGGTCCCAAACAAATTTCTTAGGTTGTAGAGAGTTAACAAATTCTAATCCATAAGGTATTGTTTCAATACTTGTTTTATCTCTTTCATCAGATATAGCTGTGATACTAGTAACTTGTGCTCTAATAGTTCCTATACTTGCGTTGCCTAATGTAATTTCGTCTGATACACTAGTAGAAGAAGCGCTCGCACCTTCTCCAAGAATAACAAGATTGCTACCAGTTATAGTATCAGATACGTGAATATTTGCACCTACTGCTACAATGTTACTTCCAGTATTTGTTCCGTTTTTCAAGGTTTGATAACCTACTACTACAACATTACTTGAAGTAGTAGAATTTGTAAAACACTGCCCACCAAAAGCCGTATTACCAAAACCAGTGGCACCACTACTAGCACCTCTACCAGTTCCATTTCCAAAAAAGGAATTTATATTTGAATTATAATATCTTCCAGATTCATAACCTATAAAAGTATTGCCAAACCTTGTTGACCCTACGTCTCTACCGGCATAAGAACCAATCATTGTGTTTCTATTTAAAGAACTTGCAGCTTGATAACCAGCTTGATAGCCTATAAAAACTCCATCATCACCAATGTTATTATAGCCAGCTTCTGTACCTAACACAACGTTTCTAGTGCCTGTACTATTGCTGAAACCTGCAAAATAACCAATAGTAGTATTCCAACTACCAGAAGTATTCGTATAACCCGCTTTATACCCAACGGCTACTTTACCATTACCACCTACGTTAGATCTACCAGCTTCGTAACCTAACGCAACTACTCCAACTGCTGAATTTGTTTTTCCAGCGTCTCTACCAACATAAACCGAATATATACCACTAGCTTGAGTACCAGCAGCATATCCAACAGCTACCGAATAAGCACCTGCTTTTTGGTCGTTAGCAGCATATCCAACGGCAACAACTCCGTTAGAAGTTTGTCCAGAAGAAAAAACTCTTGTACCTCCTCCTACAAAAACAGATTGAGAACCAGTGTGATCTCTACCAGCTTCATTACCTATGTAAGTATTAAAACTATTAACATTGCCGTTTTGCCCAGCTTTATATCCGACAGCTGTAATTGCGTTTTGAGCAGCGGTAATATTTTCGCCTGCTAAATTACCTATTAAAGTATGTTGTGTACCAGTTGTTAAATCAAGCCCAGCACCAATACCTAAAGTTGTATTTCTTTGTGGATTACCAGAAAGACCAGCTGGAACAGTTCCAACATACTGTGAAGAAGTATCAATTAAACAATCACTTAATCCATTTAAGCTAGATGCACCACCACCACCGGCAGCTTGTAAGGTTATTAAACCTGTACCTGAGGCAAATGTAAGTACATCACCGTCACTAGCTCCAGACTGTAGTCCTGGTATTCTTAACGCTGTAATATTTGCATCACCTAAGGTTATTTCGTTATCTACGCTTCCTGAACTTACATTAGCGTTATGTCCAATAACTATGTTGTTACTCCCTGTGTTCAGAGAACCTGCCGAGCTACGACCAATAACAACATTACTTGTACCTGAAGTGATGGCATTACCTGCTGCTGTGCCTAAAGCTGTATTGTACGCACCTGATGTTAATGCAGTAAGTGCTGTTCTACCAATGCCTGTGTTTTGTGTTCCTACTGAACTACCACTAACTCCAAGCCCTGCTTGATAACCTAAAAAAGTTGATAACGTACCTGTATGAAATTTTCCTGCTTGATAACCAATAGTAGTTCTTGAACCACTTGTGGTGCTGGAATAACTAGCTTGATAACCTATATTTGTATTACCTGTACCTGAAGTGTTTGAGAAACCTGCTTGATGACCTATTGAAATTGTACCAGTAGCTGAATTATTTCTATTAGCAAACCAACCTATTCCAATACTGTTTGAACCAGTATTACTGTTTCCAGCAGCAACACCTATACCTATTTGATATATTCCGGAGTTTGCAGATGTCCCAGCATCAAGACCAATATAAACATTGTTTGAAGCAGTACCGGATCTATAAGCATTTTTACCTATTGCTACATTGCTTCCTCCAGTAGATAAAGTAGATAAAGCGCTTAATCCTATTGCAACACTATTTGTTCCATTAGTTATAGAAGCACCCGCGTTGTTACCAATTAAAGTGTTTGAATCACCCGAAGTTAAAGATTGTCCTGAGTTAATTCCTAGTATAGTATTACCTTGTGGATTACCTGATAAACTTCCTGGAACAAATCCAGAGTACAACGAAAGCGTATCAATTAAGAAAGGATATGCAGCACCACCGCTAACATTTGCAGGATCTATTTTTTTCATTGTGGTACCTTCGTAACCTACAAGAAAATCTACATTTGCCGGATTTGTTTCCGTTGTAAAAGATGAAAATTTTATATTTGCCATTTTATATTTTTATTTATTTAAGGTGCTATTTCTTGTACCATTTTTAAACTACCTACCTCGGTTATACAGGTATCACCATTTTCCGCTAGTATAAAAAACGAAATTGGAGAAGGTCCACCACCACCTGCTTCACTAAGCGGAACTCCTCCTATAGCAACTGCATTACCTAATATAGTTGGCATATTATCTTAAAGCTATAATATCAAGAACATCGGTTGTACCTGTAAGTAAAACTCTTGTTACTTGAAGTGGAATAAACGATGAATTCGGTATGTTCTTAAGTATAACTGTATCTGTGCTAGAAGCGGGTATAACAGCTAGAGTAGTAGCTGTACC
>WLWG01003040.1_pt1 | contig 11906 bp, 9 predicted proteins | sample 6712871 | NCBI WGS metagenome assembly WLWG01 (sample SAMN12718693, study PRJNA515312) | sponge metagenome | isolation source: marine sponge | host: Mycale hentscheli | place: New Zealand: South Island, Marlborough, Capsize Point | collected 2003-05-01 | reverse complement strand
ATCGGACTCAGTAATACCACCAACACCATTGACCACCATATTCACTTTAACTTCATCACAAGACAGTTTTAGCAACGCATCATTAATAGCCTCAGCGGAACCCTGCACATCAGCTTTGAGCACAACGTTTAATACACTTTGCTGACCTTTTTCAACATGATCAAACAATGATGCTAAACGAGCTGCTTTTTGTTTTGCTAAACGCACTTCACGATATTTACCTTGGCGAAATTGAGAAATTTCACGAGCTTTCTTTTCATCGGTCACCACAATAACTTCATCTCCGGCACCGGGTACACCCGACAAACCAACCACCTCTACCGGAATGGAAGGGCCGGCAGCCGGCACTTGCTGACTGGCTTCATTGAGTAATGCGCGAGCACGGCCAAATTGCAATCCAGCTAATAAAATATCGCCTTTATTCAATTGACCTTTTTGCACTAAGATGGTCGCTACTGGACCGCGACCTTTATCCAAGCGTGATTCAATAACCACACCTTTGGCACTTCCTTCAGCCACCGCAGACAATTCTAATACTTCAGCTTGTAATAAAATCGCATCCAATAATTGCTCAATACCATCACCTGTTTTAGCAGAGATGTTGATGAACATGACGTCGCCACCCCAATCTTCGGGGATCACCTCATGTTGGACCAATTCATTCTTCACCCGATCAACATCCGCCTCCGGTTTATCAATTTTATTGACCGCGACCACGATGGGTACCTGAGCAGCTTTGGCATGTTGAATGGCTTCGATCGTTTGCGGTTTCACACCATCATCGGCCGCCACAATTAAGATCACAAGATCTGTTACTTGGGCACCACGAGCCCGCATGGCAGTAAACGCAGCATGGCCAGGAGTATCTAAGAAAGTAATCTCACCACGATCAGTGGTAACATGGTAAGCACCAATGTGTTGGGTGATTCCACCCGCTTCGCCAGCAGCGACTTTAGTGCGACGAATATAATCCAATAAAGATGTTTTACCATGATCAACGTGTCCCATGATGGTCACAACCGGTGCCCGGGAAATCGGCGCCATCGTTGACTCTACCGTGGCCGTTAAAGCTTCTTCAAAAGCATTCTCTTTTAACGGGATGGGGGTGTGTCCCATTTCTTCGACAACAATTACCGCGGTGTCTTGATCAATCACTTGGTTGATGGTTGCCATAGCACCCATCCCCATCATGACTTTGATCACTTCAGCAGCTTTGATCGACATTTTTTTGGCTAAATCAGCAACAGTGATGGTTTCAGGAATGGTTACCTCATGCACTACCGGCTCCACAGGCTTTTCGAATCCATGACTGCCGATGGTTTCTTGTACCGACGGTTTCTTGATGGATTTTTTTACTTTGATCGACTTTTGAACTTTTGCCAGTGCTTTTTCTTCAGCCAATTCACGCAATTCTTCTTTGGTTTTTTCTCGTGCTTTTTTACTTTTTTTATGTTTCTCCGCTTTGGCAGCGGCAGGTGTTTTTTGAGCATCTTGGGTTTGTTCAGTACCTTCAGGTTTCACCGGTGTTGCTGTAGCAGATTTTGCTTCATCAGTCACAACGGTCGGTTCGACGGTGGATTCCGGTGATGGCACTTCTTCTTCGGTTTCAACTTCTTCTACAATTTGCGGTTCTTTTACGGTTTCTTTTTTAACGTAAGTGACGGAGACTGATTTGCTGCGTGCACTTTCACTAACTTTTAATGTACTGCCCTTTTTACGCTTCACTGTAATTTTTTTGGCAACACTTTTTTCCGCTGATGGCTGATTTTGATTACGCAAAAATGCCAACAAAAGATGCTTTTGTTCTTCCGTCACCACTTGATCAACATCGGCCACATCAATGCCAGCATCTTTCAAACGTTCTAATAATTTACCCGCTTCTATACCAACAACTGTTGCCAACTGTTTTACCGTTACTTCCACCATGCGTGTTTCCTCACTCAAACCAAGGCGCACGAGCCTTCATAATTAAATCTGCCGCGTGCTGCCGATCAATGTCGGTGATCTCTAATAAATCATCCACCGCCTGCTCAGCCAAATCCTCCATGGTGACAATACCTTTGCTTGCTAAGAGATAGGCCAAATCTTTGTCCATTCCTTCCAACGTTAACAAATCCTCCGCCGGTTGCACACCTCCGTATTTTTCAACATCGGCTAATGCTTTTTTTAATAACACATCATTAGCACAATTGCGTAGCATTTCCACAATTTCTTCGTCGAATTCTTCAATGGCTAATAATTCTTCTGCCGGCATGTAAGCCAGTTCTTCAACTGAAGTAAAGCCCGATTCAGCCAATACTTCAGCAACACTTTCATCAATCTCTAATTGATCGACAAACAATTGCATTACTTGTTGCGATTCTTGGTCGTTTTTAGATTGGAATTCTTCTTCAGTCATCACATTCAACGTCCAACCGGTTAAATCAGTAGCAAGACGAACGTTCAATCCACCACGGCCAATAGCTTGTGATAATTGTTCTGATTTAACCGCTAAATCCATTGTATGTCGTTCTTCATCCACCACAATGGAACTGATTTCCGCCGGCGCCATTGCATTAATAACCAACTGTGCAGGATTATCATCCCATAAAATAATGTCTACACGCTCTCCTCCCAACTCACTGGATACTGCTTGGACTCGTGACCCACGCATCCCCACACAAGCACCCACAGGGTCAATACGTCCATCGTTGGTTTTAACTGCGATTTTCGCTCGATTGCCAGGATCACGAGCCGCGCTTTTAATTTCAATAATGCCTTCTCCAACTTCAGGCACTTCAATGCGAAATAACTCAATCAACATTTCCGGACAGGTGCGACTGACAAATAATTGTGGCCCGCGTGGTTGTGCTTCTACGTGGGCTAACAACACTCGTACTTTATCACCAGGACGATAATTCTCATGCGGTAAAATTTCGGGGCGTGGCAACAATGCCTCCGCTTTGCCCCCAAAGTCCAAAATGATATTGTCACGAGTGGTTTTCTTCACCAACCCTGTGACCAATTGCCCCAACCGAGCTTGATATTCTTGCACTACTAAATCACGTTCAGCTTCACGTACTTTTTGGAAAATAATTTGCTTGGCCGTTTGCGCGTCAATACGCCCAAACTCAATCGATTCCATATTTTGTTCGATGCGTTTGCCTATTTCGGCTTGGGAGTCTAATTCCAAGGCTTGTTGTAATGTCAATTGATGAGCAGGTTCTTCAATATCCTCTTCCGACAAAACATCCCACCATTGGTAGGTTTGGTAATCGCCAGTTTCCTTATCCAAAACAACTCGTACGCCTATTTCTTGATTTGAACGACGACGGCTGGCTTCTTCAATTGCAGCTTGAATGGCGGCAAACACCACATCAATGTCCACTCCTTTTTGATTAGATACGGTTTCTGCAATTAAAACAATTTCTTTATTCATAGCATTTGCCTCATCATTAGATTACTCAGCCACTAAATGGGTTTTTTCAATATCTGCAATGGGTAGCGTTATTGATTGCTGTTGCTCTGTTAATAATACAAGCTGTGTCTCTTGCACACATTGCAATACCCCGGTAAATCGACGTTGTCCATTGATTCTTATTTTCATACTTACTTTTACTTGCCGTCCTATATATTCCATCATTTGTTCACGCGTGAATAACGGTCGCTCAATCCCTGGGGAAGAGACTTCCAGCGTATAATGATGAGAGATCGGTTCAGCGACATCCAACACCGCACTGATATGTTCACTAACCACCTGACAATCGTCTAGCTGGATGCCTTCTGGTTTATCAATGTAAATTCGTAGCAAGGAGTGTTTACCTTGCACAAAAAATTCCAAACCCCACCATTGGTAACCTAATTTGATTACTTCTGGGCATAATAAATCTTCTAACGTATCGCGTTTCATCCGTTATCATCGAGCAATTCATTTATTACAAATAAAAAGTGGGCTCAATGGCCCACTAACTACAAAAAAACCCCAATTTGGGGTTTTTATTATTTATAGTGATGGGCGACGGTAACCGTTCCCATCAAGACGCAACCTTTAGCTGACTCGTAACATCTAAAGTCTACGCTTTTTTAAGTGCGTAGGATTATAGCGACCCTTGCTTTTTTTATCAAGTGAAAAAAGCAAGGGTCGCTAACGCACCCATTGTCCTATACCCATTCCACTTGCAGCTGCGAACAAGACTCGCTGTTGGCCTGTTGCCTCAGTTGGTATTTTAAGCTTCAAGTGGAATGGGTATAGATACGTCATTTTTATCTTAAGCACTCACGTTCCAAATTCTCAACTTTAAAGCAGGCATCCTGAAAAGATAGAAAAACGGCTTGCAGCTATGACTGCGAATGACAATCATAACTGCAAGCCGTTTATTTGAAATTGGTAGCGGGGGCAGGATTTGAACCTACGACCTTCGGGTTATGAGCCCGACGAGCTACCAGACTGCTCCACCCCGCGTTCGTTTAAGAGCGGCGAATTCTAGCGTACCCTTTTTGATAAAGCAAGCCCACTTAGAATGAAGTAAAAATGAATTTTTAAGCAGCTTGTTCAATGACGTCGCGCAACTTGCGCAGTGCACTTTTTTCTAACTGGCGAATTCGTTCTGCCGATACTTGATATTGTTCCGCCAACTCGTGCAATGTCGCTTTTTTCTCTGCTAGCCAACGCTGTTGCAAAATATCTTGGCTACGTTCGTCTAAGGTTCCCAACGCATTACTCAGGTGATATTTGCCTTGATCACTGGCGTCTTGTTGTTCAACCAACATTGCCGGATCGGCTTGTTTATCGGCTAAGTAATTAGCTGGTACAAAATAAGCTTGCTCATCATCGTCAATATCCGGTGCATCATAAGAATGATCCATAGCATTTAAGCGCTGTTCCATCCGCAGCACTTCTTGCGCGGATACATTTAAATCTTGAGCAACCGCATTGACTTCTGCTTGCGTCAACCAACCCAAGCGCTTTTTGAAACGACGCAAATTAAAAAATAATTTACGTTGTGCTTTCGTGGTTGCTACTTTAACAATTCGCCAATTACGCAAAATAAATTCGTGAATTTCAGCTTTGATCCAGTGCACAGCAAAAGAAACCAAGCGCACACCAACAGTTGGGTCGAAACGTTTCACCGCTTTCATCAACCCAACATTGCCTTCTTGAATCAAATCACCCAATGGCAATCCATAACCCATATAACCGCGGGCAACTCGTACCACATAACGTAAGTGTGCTAACACTAATTTACGCGCTGCTGCTAAGTCTTGTTGTTCATGAAATTGTTTGGCCAGTTGCTGTTCTTCCTCTAGGGATAACATGGGGATTTGGTTGACTCGATAGATATAGGCTTCCAAGCTGCCTAAAGGTAACGCTGATTGTAACAATTGTAATTCGTGACTCATCGCTCGTTTCCGATCAAAAATTTTGGTTAATTTTTGTGCACGGTAACTATAGCATATTACCCCATTGAATGCTATAGCAGCGCCGTGCTAATTGCCGCCAGTGCAAATGTCAGATACACAGGGGTTTTTACCAATTGCCATCCCCACAGTTTATGCCCAATGTTCAACAAGGTTAAAACGATCAATCCCGGGTACAGAATCTTTACCGCCGGAGTTAAAAACGCAGCAATTCCCATAAAATTAAAATCAGCAATCACTAGACTGATGACTAGAATAATGACGACGGCAAAGTGGTAATGAATACGCTGGCAGCAAATTCTTTCTTGTAAAAACCGTGCAGTAATTGACGTTAAAGCAATGGCGGTAGTTAAACAGGCCAGTACCACCGCAATGGTTACAACCGGCCCTGCGTTAGAACCCAATGCCTGATACACGATGATAGCAATGCTACGTTCTGGAAAGTCAGGCGATAAATATTGCGCGTAAGCACTCCCCAAGAAAACAAACCCAATGTAAATCACTCCTAACAATCCACCACCTAAGATCATCGACCACAAAGTAGCCGCTCGATATTGACTCTCATTCAGCGGGCCACAATTCAATTTGTCATTGATGTATTTAATCACGATACTTGCAAAGAAAAACGCCGCAACTAAATCAAACGTCCGATAACCAATCACAACACCTGCCATGAAATCTGCCATAATAGATTCTTGTTGACTAACCAACATGCTTTGAGCATGGAAACCACCATAAATGATGATGATAAAAATCACCACCAACATGACGGGGGTTAACACAGCACCCAGAATCGGCACAATTTTCTTGCGGTCCAACATTAATAAGAACGTTACCAAAGCAAATATGAGATTAAACAGGGTCGATGACGTATTTGGGAAAACCAAATCAAAACTGCCAAACGCCACGGTGATGCAGCGTGGAATCACGCCAAAAGGCCCCATCAGGGCCAACACGATTAAGATTAAGATGAAATCAAAAGGACGCCCCAATCGGGCAAAAAAAGCATTGTAATCACCTTTGAACAGCATGATCGCCACCAATCCCAAAAACGGTAGCAACACACCGGTCAACACCAACCCCAGTGTTGACCACAAAAAATGTTGTTGGGTCATATCCCCCAAAATAATGGGAAACACCAAATTACCCGAGCCAAAAAACATAGCAAACATGGCAAAACCCGTTGATAGAATAATGCCAAGCAACACCCATTTTTCGCGTGATAACAGCATAATGATTGTATGACTTGTTTATTATGAAAGGCAAAAGAGTAAAGGAGGTGATAGGGGGTGTCAACCGAATTCATGGCTGAAAATCACCGACTCTAATAACGCGCTTTGGCGGATAATCATTTTGATATTTGTCGACAATCCTAGCGCAAACGCTAGGATATACCCATTCTACGACAAGCTGCGAACTCTATTGGAAGTCGACAATGTGAAGTTTTAGCTGGCATTTTAAGCGTGCGAGTGGGTAGTAGATGGTGACGTTTTGATTGAAAAATCCACAGGACTGGCCTCGAGGATTTTTTTCTTGAGAAACGCTGCAAGAGGCCATCCAATACACGTTTAACATTCACAGCTTGCAGTGGAATGGGTATAGCCCCCATCGTGATGCCATTATGATAAACAGCCAGTCACATAAGCATTCATATCGTATTACTAGGGCGTGTTGCCAACACGCCCTACTCAAATCTAGCTTTTCCCCGAGATTTAAAGTTTTGGTGCATTGTTTACCGTCTGGATACAAATCACATACACGCTTTTGCTATTGTGTACACAGTAGCAAAGCCTCTACCAAACTTCCTCGATGATCTTGAGTCCAGCTTCAAATTTTCCATTCTTAAACTGGCCTAGAGTCAACTCCCCACCATCGCTATAACCAATGGCCATACCACAGTTCATCAAAGCAGGTTTGTTTTCAATCTGATACATCGCGTGAAAAACAGTGAAGGCCGAAAAAACATACATTAACTGAGAAATTGAACACCCATCTATCTTCCACGGTTTTACATCCAAGTTGTCTACAATTTCACTGGTGATTTCAAACATCAAATTATCGGCTTCTCGACAATTGGGATAAAAATCTGCGTTGGCCGCCCAATCATCTTCATTAAAATAAAGTGAGCCACCGATTGTAAACGAGCGACCATCATCACCAATGCAAAAATAGATTCCAGCAAGCCCGGTTGCTGGTATAGCCTGATTAAGCTCTGCTGTTTCAGCTTCTTCAAGTCGATCAATCGCCTTCACAATATCTTCAATCAATGCTTGTTGATATTCTCCCCACGGCAACTGCCATGCTTGTTCATAAGTGAATAACTTTGGTCGATGCTGTTTAATTTCAAGCAGATAATCTGCGAAGGTTCCTGTGGGAATTAATTTGATGAGTTCTTGCATTTAGTCACTTCCTCTTAAATAAAATTAATTGCTTATCCGTATTTCCACTTACTGAGAGCGAGGCAGTGTACCACTTTTAAATTCAACTAGGGGACTTCATAATTCATTTTGCGAAATTTAATGCAATTTAAAATTTTTGCTATCAATCCGAGTTCACCAAGCAAATGGCACTACTTGTGCTAAATGATCCGCCCGTGCCGCCAATAAAATTAAGCGATCCAAACCTAAGGCAACACCAGCGCAATCAGGCAATCCTTGATCAAGTGCAGCGAGGAACTGTTCATCGGGAATGATGGTTGGTAAACCCAATTGTTGACGCTGTTGATTATCACTGCTAAAGCGCTCTGCTTGTTCTTTAGCATCGGTTAATTCATCAAAGCCATTGGCCAATTCAATGCCATGATAATACACTTCAAAACGTTCAGCCACCGGCGGTGAATCGGTACGAATTTTTGCCAACGCTGCTTGGCTGGCTGGATAATCATAAATGAAAATTGGTTTATCTTGACCTAATTGGGGTTCGATGCAGTGAGTTAGCAATAGCATTAACAAAGCATCTTTACCCATATTAATTGCTTGCTCAGACAAATGAATGGATTGTTGCTCACTCATTTTTTGTAATTCATTCACCGTTGCTCGATGCGGATCTATTTGCAAATAATCCCAAAATAATTGTCGATAACTGATTTGATCTGCCTGAGGGGTATTCAGCAAATATTGTAGTAAAGCATCGACTTCCATCATTAATTGTCGATAATCCCAATCAACTCGATACCACTCCAACAACCAAAATTCCGGTTGATGATGACGCCCCAATTCATCGTCACGAAAAGCTTTACTAATTTGAAAAATCGAACCACTGCCTTGAGCCAACAATCGCTTCATATAATATTCAGGTGACGTGATTAAATAGGCCGTTTGCCTTTGACCGTCACAAGTCCATTGTGTTTGCAAACTATGAAGATGTGGATCACTGACAGCAGTTTTTGTTAACGTTGGCGTATCCACTTCCAATACATCGCGATCAGCAAAAAACTGCCGCACAGTGACAAATATGTTGGCTCTTAACTGTAGAGTGTCTTTGATCATCGAGTTATAGCAGATTCAACGTGAGCTTTGCCGCTTCACTCATATTGTCCATGGTCCATGGTGGATCCCAAACCAATTCCACATAGCATTCACTAACGCCTTCCACTTGCAATATTTTTTGTTCAATGGTGGTAGGAAACGTTTGTGCGACTGGACAACCTGGTGTTGTTAATGTCATTTTAATATGCACTTCGGCTTCATCATTAATATCAACCGCATAGATCAATCCTAAATCATAAATATTCACCGGAATTTCTGGATCATAAATTTCACACAATGCAGCAATAACTTGATCGTGCAATTGTTCAGGATTTAATTCATTGTCTAAATTAAAAATCGACATAATACCTCACCCAAAAATATCGTGTACTTTGAACAGAGCATCAATAAACTGATCCACTTCTGCTTGCGTATTGTAAAAACTCAACGAAGCTCGAGCCATCCCCGCCACATCAAAACGTTCCATCAATGGCATAGCACAATGATGCCCCACACGAATGGCAATACCCAAATTATCCAACAAAGTGCCAACGTCACTGGAATGAATTTTGCTTAAATTAAACGGCAAAATACATGTTTTGTGTTGCGCACTTCCATAAAGTACCAAGCCTGGGACTTGCTGAATCGCTTGGGTGGCATAAGCCAACAACTGTTGTTCGTAGTGAGCAACAGCATCGAGATCCAATGCGGTTAAATATTCAATTGCCGCACTTAAGCCAATGGCACCAGCAATGTTAGGCGTTCCTGCTTCAAACTTCTGCGGAAGAGGTGCATATTCTGTTTTTTCAAACGTCACATGATGGATCATTTCCCCACCACCTTGATAAGGTGCCATCATATCCAATAGTGTTTCACGTCCATACAACACGCCAATACCAGTGGGACCATACATTTTATGTCCCGAAAACACATAAAAATCTGCTTGCAAATCACGAACATCAATCGGTGTATGTGGCGCAGCCTGAGCACCATCCACTAACACATCAACCTCATGCGCATGAGCAATATCAATCATTTTTTTTACTGGATTGACGGAGCCTAAGGCATTAGAAATATGTCCCACAGCTAAAAATTTTGTTTTTGGATTGAGCATCCGTTCAAATGCTGTCAAATCTAATTCACCATTATCTTGCACCGGCACCACCTTCAACAAGGCGCCCGTACGTTTGCATATCATTTGCCAAGGAACAATATTTGAATGATGCTCCATGTAAGTGATTAAAATTTCCTCACCAGGCTGCATTCGAGGCGCGACAAAACTATTAGCAACTAAATTAATTGCTTCCGTGGCACCTCGAACAAATACAATTTCTTGTGGACGTTCCGCATTGATAAAATGCTGAACTTGGCTGCGTGCTGCTTCGTACTGATGCGTTGCTCGTTCTGCTAATTCATGCACGGCACGATGTACATTGGCATTGTTTCGCAAGTAATAATTGCTGATCGCCTCCACCACCGCTTTGGGTTTCTGCGTGGTTGCCGCATTGTCAAAATAAATCAGCGGATGCCCATTGACTATTTGCTGCAAAATTGGAAAATCTTCACGAATGGTATCGATGGGAAAGTGGTACACTGCTTGGTTCATGACGCTATCCTCGCTAACTCTTGATATAACCAACGCACCAAAGTCGGTTGCAACGCTGCATCAGGAACTTGCTCAATAATTTCCAAGGCAAAGGCTTCAATCAGTAATGATCGAGCTTGCTCAGCATCCAAGCCACGTGAACGTAAATAAAATAATGCCTGTGAATCTAATTGACCAACGGTTGCCCCGTGCGCACACTTCACATCATCGGCATAAATTTCTAACTGTGGTTTGGTATCTACTTCTGCTTGATTGGTTAACAATAAATTTTTATTCTTTTGCACTGCATCAGTTTTTTGTGCATCTTTGGCTACCAATACTCGACCATTAAATACTGCACGTGCCTGATCCAATAAAATACCTTTGTAAAATTCATTGCTGCAACCATTGGGCTGTGCGTGATGGACAAAAGTATGATGATCAATGTGTTGTTTGTATTGTCCCAAATACAATCCTTGCAGTTGACACTTCGCAAATGGCTGTGCCAATTCAATATGAGTATCACTACGGATCCACCCACCCCGTAAAGCAAAAGAAAAACTATCAAACTGACTGTGCTGAGCTTGTTGCGCGGTGACATGTCCAATGTGATACGCCTGAGAGCCTTCTTGCAAAAGTTTAATATGTGTCACTTTTGATTCAGCTTGACACTCTATTTGCGTGAGGCTGTTGGTAAAATAAGGCTGCGTACCTTCCCCAACAAAATGTTCAATCACCGTCACCTGGCTATGCTCACCGGCAATAATAATATTACGCAAATGTACTTGTTGTTTGGCTGTTTGATTGAAAAATAGCACATGGATGGGTTCAACCACCGTAACATTAGGAGGCACAATGATCACCAATCCATTTTGCATCAACGCGCCATTTAAATGTTGAAACGCATGTGTGAATGTCTGATCTTGTAATAAATATGGCTGTATGATTTCTGGGTATTGCTGCAATGCATTCGCCAAATCCATGATTTGAATCTCGGTAGTCAAAGCACTGGACAGTGGCTGCAGACATTGGCCATCAACAAACAGCATCGGATGAGACAAATGATCAAATCGATATGGCTCTATTATTGGTTGATTATTGGTAACCGATGTCGTGCCCCATTGCCATTCATGCTCTAACAAAGAGCGTATAGGGGTGTATTTCCAATCTTCATCATGACGAGTTGGGAGTTCCTGATCAACAAATTGTTGCAAAGCTTGCTGTCGATACGCCCTTAATTCGGGCAATTTCCCATCAGGAAATTGTTGAGAATAATCATTAAATATTTTTACAAAAAATTGTTCATCAATCATTATGCCGCCTCTATCCATCCGTATCCTTGTTGCTCTAACTCTTTGGCTAATTGTTTATCACCAGAACGAACAATTTTACCCCCGGAAAGCACATGCACATAATCAGGAGTAATGTAATTTAACAGTCGCTGGTAATGAGTAATT
>WLWG01003039.1_pt1 | contig 11906 bp, 10 predicted proteins | sample 6712871 | NCBI WGS metagenome assembly WLWG01 (sample SAMN12718693, study PRJNA515312) | sponge metagenome | isolation source: marine sponge | host: Mycale hentscheli | place: New Zealand: South Island, Marlborough, Capsize Point | collected 2003-05-01 | reverse complement strand
TCTCGCCGGGGCTCCTGCGAGTTCCAGTTGTCTGTCTCATGTCCCACTCCTCAGTGGTTACGATGAGCCAACAAAACTCTCTTATCAAATTAACCTAATTGGACCCATAGGCGCTGACTTCAGACAGTTCCGTTGTTTCCGTCCGATGTTCAATGCGATGGAATCGCCGTTATCGTAAAGCCCGACTTAACGGCCACAAAATGTCTGATATAGGGCATTTCTGTAATCTTGCGCCAAGGTGCAAGGGGCATCCCGAATCACAACTCAATTTGTCTCCATCTGAGTTAATTGATCGTCAATCATTTGTGGACAGTTTGTGCAGAATTGGAGCAATCGTTCACGAACTGGAAATTCATAGGTTTGGTCTCTTCCGCATGGTTACCATACGAAATACAGCAACATCGTGGCGAATTAGTGCAGAAATTCAGACATGCGCAGCTTCAATGTCAGAAATGTTACCGAAGTACTTCACGTAATGTCGCTGATAATGCACGAAAAACTTTCATTGATGTGTGGCAAATGTTAATAATCCTCCAAGCCCGATCATTTGGCTGCTGCAGCTCAAATATGGTTTTTTCGGGGTTGGTGTGTTCTAGGGGGCCGAACGTGCTTCGGTAAAAAGTATGACTGTTCATGTAACGAATGTTGTCGATCCGACTGCTGCTAACGTCGATTCGATCCCGGTAAGATCGCACGTAAAGCGCTTCGGTTTGTATCGAATGGGCTTTAAACGCGTTCTCGATATTAGCCTTATTTTAATTACGGCGCCATTTGTGGTGCCGTTTATGCTGTTGGTGTCGTTGCTTATCGCCACAGATGGCCATTCGCCGCTATTTCGTCAGGAGCGAGTTGGCAAAGATAGTCGCCGTTTCACAATGTGGAAGTTTCGTACCATGGTTCCAGATGCAGAGATGCTTTTGGAAGACCACCTGGAACAAAATCCAACAGATCGCGCCGAGTGGGACTCGAAGCAAAAGCTTGCATCCGATCCGCGATGCACGCGCATGGGGCGGATCATTCGCCGCATCTCGCTCGATGAACTTCCGCAATTGCTGAATGTGTTGACGGGCGACATGTCTTTGGTTGGCCCTCGTCCGATGATGCCCTCGCAACAGTCGCTGTACCCCGGCAGGTCCTATTACAACCTGCGTCCGGGGCTTACGGGCAGCTGGCAAGTTTCGAAACGAAACGAGTCGGAGTTTTCGGAGCGGGCTGAATACGATGACCGTTACGACATGACTCTGTCAATTTGGACGGACATCAAGATCCTGTTCCAAACGGTCGCGGTCGTCGTGCGCGGAACTGGCTACTAGAAAGATCACACAGGTCTGATGTTGTTATGGCTGGCCGCAAGGCCGCTCGTTTGCTAGTGTTTCTCCGAAAGATTTCCAGGAGTTTGAGTATGGTGTTTAGTCCTGTTTTCAAGGCAACGATTTTTTCAACTGCCCTATTTGCGCTGGCTGCATGTGACAGTGCCGAAGAGCGGGCGGAAACGCATTATGCCAGTGCAATCGAGCTGATTAGCCAGGGCGATACAGATCGTGCTCTAGTCGAACTTCGCAATGTTCTGTCGTTGAACGAATTTCATCGCGAGGCGCGGACCACTTACGCACGTGTCGCACGAGAACGCGGAAACCTGGCGGAAGCCTATGCTCAGTATTTGCGGATCGCAGAAGAAGACCCGGCAGATATGGAGTCGCGTCTGGCATTGAGCGAAATGGCGATTGCGGCGCAGAACTGGTCCGAAGCCGTGCGGCATTCGGATGCGCTTAAGCAGGCGAACGTCGAGCTTGAAGGCACAGAGATTGTCGATTTCGTCATGCGTTTCCGCGAGGCGATTGTAGAAGACCGAGAAGGTCAGCTGCCCGCACTGACGGCCGAGGCCGAAAAGTTGGCATTGGAAAATCCATCCAGCGTTACGCTTTTGAGGGTGCTTATCGAATCTTACACCCGGCAAAACGAGAACTCACTTGCTTTGGAAACAATCGAAAAGGCGATTACTCTCGAGCCTGAAAACCGGTCCTATTATACCATGAAGGGGTCGCTTCTTGCCCGCATACAGGACGTTGCAGGGCTGGAAGATCACTTAAGAGCCATGAATGCCCGCTTCCCTGGCGACAGCGAAATCAAGGCCATGTTGGTGAGAATTCTGGCCGGTACAGGTCAAATCGAAAGAGCCGAAGAGTTTTTGCGGGCAGAGGCGGAGAGTTCGCCAGATGATCTTGGACCTCGCGTAAGCCTTATCGGGTTTATTCGCGAGTTGCGCGGCGACGAAGCGGCTTTGGCCGAGATTGACATAGCAATTGAGAAGCATGAGAGCCCAAGCACATTGCGTGCCTTGAGGGCTGGCATTCTGTTCGACACTGGCAATCGCAAGCAGGCCATAGCTGAAATGCAGGCGATTGTGGATACGGACGCTGAGTCGGATCAAACCAGCCGTTTCAAAATCGTCTTGGCTAAAATGTTGAATCGTGACGACAACGAGATTGGGGCTCGCCAACTGGTCGGGGAAGTCTTGACCAGTGACCCCACACAAATTGATGCGCTTAAAATGTCTGCTAAATGGAAAACCGACGCAGACGATACAGATGGCGCAATCGCCGATCTGCGTTCGGTGCTGGATCAGGCACCGCAGGATGTCGAGGCTATGACCATGCTTGCGCGAGCGCATGAGCGCGCTGGTGAAGGCGAACTTGCGCAAGACCTTTTGGCGCTTGCAGTTGAGGCATCTAATTATTCACCAGAAGAAAGTCTGAGATTTGCGCGTTTATTAGTTTCTGAAGATAGCTTTCGCCCGGCGGAAGATGTGTTGGTGAACGCATTACGCGAGTCGCCAAATGATCTTCGGGTGTTGATTGCACTGGGCAAAATTTATTTACAAACCGAAGATTGGCCACGCGCAGCGCAAGTTGAAGCGACGATGCGCCGAAATTCTGATCTGGAGGCTGAACAGGCTGCGACGAACTTGCGCCTTCAGATTCTAGCCCGCCGCGAAGGAAGCAAGCAGGCAGTTGAACTGCTTGAGCAAATCGCGCGGGAAAATCAGGAAGACGCCGGACCTCAGGTTTTGCTTATTCGTGCGAAAGTCGCGGAAGGCGACGCCGAAGCTGCCCTGGAAATTGCAAACACACTGGTTACGAACAACCCTGATGCAGATTGGCCCTTGTCAGTTCTTGGCACAACACAGTTTGCACTTCGGGACTATGACAGCGCTGTTGCCACTATGCAGGAGTATTTGGCGCGGGAACCTCAGGCTGATCGTGCCTGGCTTCAATTGACGCAGGCGTTGAATGCGAATGAGCAACCAGAGGAAGCGCGGGCTGCGATTGATCGGGGCTTGGAAGCAAACCCTGATTCGGTGAGGCTGCTGTGGGCAAAGGCCAGTTATCTGGAGCGATCGAACGATATCGACAGTGCCATTGACATTTATGAGCAACTTTACGCCCGTAACTCTGGAAACCTGGTCGTCGCAAACAATTTGGCCAGCCTTCTCGCAACCTATCGCGATGACGAGGAGAGTATTGAGCGGGCCTTTGCCATAGGACGTCGTCTGCGCGGCACCGAAGTTCCTCCATTTCAGGATACTTATGGATGGCTTCAGTATCGTCGTGGTGAATACCAGGATGCTTTGACTTATCTGGAGCCAGCGGCGCAAGCGCTGTCAGGCGATGCCATTGTTCAGTACCATTTGGCGGCGGTTTATGTGGCGCTGGGTCGGAATGAGGATGCGAAAGCCCAATTCCAAAGGGTGATTGAAATGTCGGAAGACACTGATACGCGACCACAAATAGAAACAGCACGATCCGAATTGGAGAGATTGTCTTCGTCTGAGCAATAGGGCATGAATTTTCTGTCTCTCGGCGACCACATTGGGTTACAGAAAATGATCATGGCAGATTGCTACTTTCCTTGCGGAAATTGTGCGATCATAGTTAATGAATATAAGTTTTGGGGGTAATACAATGAAAACTCTGGTTTTTGCTGTCGTCGCGATGCTGACTGCGACACTTGCTTTTGCACAAAGCCAATATCAAATCCGGTCCGGCGACACGTTACAGGTCGAAGTTCTGGAAGATCCGTCATTGAACCGTTCAGTTCTGGTTTTGCCAGACGGTTCAATCAACTTCCCATTCGCCGGAAGCCTTCAGGCCGGTGGCCAGACAGCAACGGGAGTTCAATCTTCGATTGCGTCTGCAATTTCGTCGAACTTTGCTTCGCAACCAACCGTCTTTGTGACAGTTCAGTCGCTGCGCCGTCAGGCCACAGGTGGCGCGACCGGCGGTGGACGCTCCATCGATGTCTATATCTTGGGTGAAATTAGATCGCCTGGAGAGAAATCGCTGGGCCGCGGCACCACGGTGCTGCAAGCCTTGGCGACTACAGGTGGATTTACCAAATTTGCGGCAACCAAGCGTATTTTGTTGCGCCGCACCAACTCGCGCACCGGGGAACAATCCGTATCGCGCATCAACTATAAAGCAATCGCGGCAGGGTCTGTTGGACAAGATGTGGTCTTAGCTGACGGAGATGTTATAATCGTACCCGAACGCCGCCTCTTCGAGTAGTAAATATGAAAAAATCGCGACCGGGACGTCTAGCAGTAACGACCCTTTCGCTTGCCACGTTAAGCGTTTCGCCCGTCTTTTCTCAGGATCAGACGGGCATTCGCGCGACGTTGTCATTCGATCAAAGTCTGGAAATCAGCGACAACCCTGGACTGACATCGCCAGCAAGCGACACCGAATATACCAGCCGTACATCACTTGGATTTGGGCTGAGCAGTGAAACACGCAGCGAACAGTTCAGGTTCAATGTTGGCGCAGACTTAAGGGGGGCGTTCGGATCGTCGACCACGTCTGACGATGATTTCGATATTCGAAACCACGATATTGGCGTCAATTATGCGCGACAGGGTGCAAATTCCGAATTGACCCTGAGTGGCCGGTATCGTAATTTCGACTTTGACGATGAAGTTTTCGGCTTTTTTATAGACGGTCAATTTGATCCGGACGCGCTTGTCATAGATGGCGGCCGCCGCAAGATCACAAATTACAGCTTTGGGTATGAGTTCGGAATGGAGGGGCCGTTTGGTGCCGAGTTCACCGCGCGCAGTACCAAAGATGAATTTGAAAATACGACAGATCCGGATCTGGTGAGCAGTGACAGAACATCCTTTGATGCGGCTGCCAATTTCCGCATTGATCCGGCTATGACCGTTCGTGCAACCGCCGGCACGAACCGCCGTGACGAAGAGGACGCGACAGAAACTTCTCGCCGAAACCAGTATTTTGGTCTGGGCGTGAGAGGCGAAATGGCCAATGGGTTGGCGTATTCCGGCCAGATTACAATCGACGACAGTGAGACATATGAACTGGGCGCGCTTACCTCTAGCGAGGACGGTGTTGGCGTGGAACTTGATGTGACGCAAGGACGCCCGGATGGCTCTATCGGTGTTGGGATGTCTAGTCGGGTTGATGAAAGCGGACGGCGTACCACCGCAGATGTTACCCGAAAATATGACCTGACTGACGGTCAACTTTCGTTGTCGTTAGGTGTCGTCGAACAAGAGAGCGAAGACCTCGATTTCACTGCCGAGATTGGCTATGTGCGCCAGTTGAGTGATAGCCGGCTGAGTGCGAACTTTACGCAGAAAGCCAGTACGAGAGACGGCGCGGGTCTGTTGAACACTTCCCTGCAACTGAACTATCGCAAGGAAATCAATGCGATTTCTTCGTGGGATGCCGGATTATCCTATGGAAGTTCAGCTGTATTCGGTGATTCCAGTGGCGATGCACTTACCAGTGCTTCGCTTGGGTATACGCGTCAGTTAAATGATGACTGGGACTTCCGCACAGGATTAGAAACCATTCGGGTTGATCAATCCGGCTCGCCTGACAGGTCCGAAAATTCGGTATTCTTCAGCGTTGGCCGGGACTTCTCATTTGGGTTCTAAAACAGTGATCTTTGCGAAGAGGTCGCGGACGGCGGATAACTGTGAATAGTCTCAGGTCCTATTTTTCGGCAATACATAATAGCCCGGTCATCCTTTGGTTGATCGGGCTTTATGCAACTATTGAATTGCTGCTTGTACTTGGTGGATTTGGCGTTTTCGGTGTGGCGCGATTTCGATCGCTGGCCTACGAATTTGGCGGTTTCTGGCCCGGAATCCTGGGTGAGTGGAAGGCTAACTACCCCTTTCAGTCATGGATGATGTTCCTGACCTATGGCTTTCTTCATAGTGGAATTGCGCATTTGGTCGTGAACATGATCACTTTGGGGTCACTTGGCCCTTATGTCATCGAACGCGTGGGATCGTGGAAGTTCTTGATTGTTTACATCGTTTCGATCTTCGGAGGTGCGATTGGCTTTGCGTTGTTGAGTGACACTTTCCGACCCATGGTTGGCGCGTCCGGCGCGCTTTTTGGTTTGGCTGGGGCAATCCTGGCGTGGGAATATATCGACCGGTTTACCTTGCGTGAAAAGCTGACGCCCGTTCTGCGGACTGTCGTGATGTTGGTCGCGTTGAACATTGTTCTGTATTTCGCAATGAACCGCTTGTTGGCCTGGGAGGCGCATCTGGGCGGCTTTTTGGCCGGGTGGATTGCAGCAGTCCTGGTCGACCCCCGTGGCATGGAGACGGCATAACAGAAGGCCTCAAGACGAGTTTGATATTCTTTGGCTGAGGTGCTTGATGGCGTGACGGACGTTTTCGCGTATCGGCCCCGGTCTTGCGGGATCGCGCAGGGTGGTAAACCAATGATCTGGCGGATTGCGCCCCGCTCGACGCCCCGGCCAATTGAGATTGCGTAGCACCTCTTCAGCCTCTGGCGGAAGGCGTTCTGGAATTTCATAGTTGTTGAGAGTGGCCCAGACACCGGTCCAAAGGCGGCCGACGCTCCACGGGTTATAGCCACCGCCACCAAGTACGAGCATGCGTGGCGCTGCATCCCGCAAGGCTTTTACTACTGACCAATGCGCATTATTTGACAGTTCCAGTCGCGACAGTGGGTCTTCCGTGACGGCATCGGCCCCGCATTGCAGGATGATCGCTTCGGGGCGGAAGTGCTGTAGGCAGGGTAAAATCAAAAGGTCGCGGATCAACGCGAATTCACTGTCATTGAACCTGCGAGACACTGGAATATTGAAAAGCTGCCCTGCCCCCTGATCATTGAGTGCCCCGGTAAATGGCCACCGATTTTCCTCGTGGATGGAAAATTGGAGAACATCCGGGTCATCGCGAAAAGCAAACTCTACGCCATCACAGTGGTGGGCGTCGATATCGATGTAAGCAATCCGTTGAATACCGTTTGCGCGCATTGAGAGGATTGCAAGCACAGGGTCGTTAAAATAGCAGAATCCATTGGCATGGTCCGGCATTCCGTGATGCGTGCCACCGGCGGGCGAAAAGATAACTCCGCTGGCTTTGAGCATCTCACCCGCCAATATCGAAGCGCCGGCGGCCGTTGCCGGACGCCGATACATTTCAGGAAACACTGGGTTGGCGTGACTGCCAATATTGTGTCGTTCACGGATTTCAGAACTGACTTTGCCTTCTTCTTCGGCGCGGATGACGGCGGCAATGTAATCGGGATCATGCTAGGCAGCCAATGCCTTTGGACGTGCGCGCGGGCTGCGGATCCATTCATCCGGGGCCAGCCACCCCATTGCTATCGAGAGATCCATAACGGTCGACACCCTGGGGATTGCCCGTGGGTGCGTGCTGCTATAGCTCGATGCGCGATAGATCTCGGAAGAGATCATCTGGGGTCTAGGGGCTTGGAACTTCAACAATTTATCAACATATTGTGGTGTATTCGATTAAGATCACTTTGACACAAATACTTAAAGTGTTAGCGTGACTGCAAAAGAAGACAATTAATTGAGGACGGCAGGCCTCGTGGCTCCGATGAGTTTGGCGAAGATCAAACAACAAGCGCTTAGACTTTCCGAACATGAAAAGCGGGACGTCAGAACGCAATTTGGTGCGCTGTGTTGGCGAAAGCATCGCAGTGAAGTACAGGTATTGCTTGTAACGTCGCGGCGATCGAAGCGTTGGATTGTGCCGAAAGGCTGGCCGGTGGACGGTGCTACCCCTGCTGAAGCGGCGATGACCGAGGCTTGGGAAGAGGCCGGGGTTAAGGGCAAAGTTAAGCCAATTTGCCTTGGGATATTTAGCTATACCAAAGACTTGAATGACGATGCTAATCTACCGTGCATTGTGGCGTTGTTCCCTGTTAAAGTGAAATCACTTGCCAGCAAATGGCCCGAGATGGATCAGCGCAAGCGCAAATGGTTTTCGCTGAAAGTAGCTTCGGGATTAGTGCAGGAACCTGAACTGTCAGCCATTCTGAAGTATTTCAATCCGAAGCTTTTCTAGGTCGTGAGCCTGTGACCTTTGCTTGGTCTTGACGCTTCTGACCAGAGACGGCCTTATCGCTGCCTATGGAAAGCGTTGCCCCTTCTCTATCGCGCACGCGGCTTTGGCTGTTTTTGCCGATCTCGATTTTGGTCGGGGTTTTGGTCTATCTGACGCTTTCCAGCGTGTTTTTCCGCCAGGCGCAGGAGACAACCCCGGATCGGGCCGCGTTTTTGGCGCGCACAATAGATGATGCTTTGACGCGGCTGGACCACCTGCCATTCATTCTGGCAGGCGATACGCGGGCGATCGCAGCCATCGAAAGCGGTGACGGGGCGGTTATTAACGGGCATCTTGAAGAGGTGGCGGCGCGGTCGAATGCGGAAGTTGTCTATCTGATGGACGAAACCGGTTTAACGGTGGCGGCATCGAACCATGCGACGCCGGATACCTTTGTTGGGCAATCCTATACATTTCGACCCTATTTTCGCGACGCGATGGCGGGGCAGACAGGACGCTTCTTTGCGGTTGGCGTGACCACGGGGCGACCGGGGTATTTCGTGTCGCATCCGGTGAGGACTGCGGGCGATCAGATTGTCGGTGTGGCTGTAGTGAAAATCGGGGTCGCCGCGCTGACAGAGGGTTGGGCCGACAGCGGCGGCCAGGTTTTGGTGTCCAACGCCGAAGGAATTGTGCTGGCGGCGACGACGCGGGATCATTTGTTTCGCACAATAGCGCCGCTGACGGTCGAACAGCGGTCAGTTTTGTCGGAGGATCGGCAGTTCGATGGTGCCCCGCTGTTGCCGTTGGATTGGCGAAATGGCGGAGACGGTAGGATAACGCTTGATGGTGTCAGCTATTTGCGGACGACCGCGATCATTCCCAGCGAAAGCTGGACAGTGCATTTGCTGTCGTCGGTGGCGGAACTGCGGATAAGGGCCGCGTTGTACTTGGCGTTGGTTGTCGGTTTGGTGTTGGTTGTCGCGGTTGTGGCGACCGTATTTCGCTCGATCCGGCTGGACAGGGCTTTGGCCGCGTCGAATGCTGATCGGGCGCGATTGAGCGAGGAAGTCGATGAACGCTTGCGGGTGGAAGAGACGTTGCAGAAGGCGCAGGCCGAGTTGCAGCGGTCGTCGCGATTGGCAGCGTTGGGGCAATTGTCGGCGTCGATCACGCACGAGCTTGGGCAACCGATCTCGGCGATGAAAAACTATCTTGCGGCTGAGGAAATTGCCAAGGGGGCGGAACCGGGTGGATTGAACAGTGATTTGGGTAGTCTGGTGGCGCGGATGCAGAACATCACCAATCAATTGCGGTTCTTTGCAACGCCGACGCGCCAGCCCTTGCAACCGGTGGATCTGGCGCAGGTGGTTGCGGGTGCAAACCGGCTGCTGGCGCATGATTTCGAAAGTGCGGAGTGCGAGGTGCGAGTGGATGTTTCGGAGTGTCTTGGCATCGTCTCGGGCGTTCAGCATCGTCTTGAACAGGTGGTGGTGAACCTGTTGCGCAATGCGCTTCATGCCACATCGGGGCAAGCGGATGCTGCTATTGAGATTACGTTGAATGTGACCGGTGGGGACGTGTTTTTGACGGTGCAGGACAATGGGTCGGGCCTTGGCGGGCAAGACATTGGTGACATGACCGAACCCTTCGTGACGACGAAGTCATCAGGGGAAGGCATGGGGCTGGGTCTGGCGATATCGGCGCAGATTGTGAAGGATCATGGCGGACATTTGCGGGCGAAGGACCGGACCGAAGGTGGCGCGGTGTTCACTCTGGTGTTGCCAGCGTTTCGGGCGGTGAGCGCATGACGAGCAACCCGTTCCTTGTTTTTGTGATCGACGATGACCGGGAGATGCGGCAATCGTTGGTGCATTTGTTGCAGCAGTCCGGGTTCCGGGTGCGGCCCTATTCGGATGCGACCCTGGCGTTGCGCGAATTGGATCATGGCCCAGACGTGGTGTTGTCGGATGTGCGGATGCCGCGAATGACGGGTTTGGAGTTGTTGGGTGAGTTGGGCGAGTTGGATCACGCGCCGCCTTTGGTGTTGATTTCCGCCCATGGCGACATTCCGACGGCTGTGAAGGCAATGCAGGACGGAGCGTATTCGTTTCTTGAAAAGCCGTATGATCCCAGACGCTTAATCTCAATCCTGACCCATGCGGCGGAAAACCAGCGGTTATTGGCGGCGACGCAAAGGATGGCGCGCGACTTGACGGCGCTTTCTGGGTTGGACCGGGTGTTAGTTGGCGATGCGCCTGCGATTACAGGCTTGCGCCAAGAGATACTGGATATTGCGGCGGCGGACGGCAGTGTTTTGATCAGTGGTGAGACGGGCACCGGGAAAGAGGTCGTGGCGCGGGCGTTGCATAATCTGGGTCCTGCGCGGGATCATCCGTTTGTTGCGGTGAATTGCGCGACGATTGCGCCGGAGCGGTTTGATGCGATGATCTTTGGCGCGGTCGATGGCGGACGTGGGTTGATCCGGTCCGCGCAGAGCGGGACGCTGTTTCTGGACGAGGTTTCGGCCTGCCCGGATGATGTTCAGGCGAAGCTGCTGCGGGTGATCGAGACCGGGGAGGTTCTGCCCATCGGGGCGGATCAAGTTGAGACGGTGGATGTGCGGGTCATTGCGGCCAGCAATGAAAACCTGGAAGACCTGGTCGCGGCGGGGCGGTTTCGAAGCGACCTGTTTTACCGTCTGAGCGCGTTTATTCTTGCCCTGCCCCGTCTGGCGGATCGGGGCGAGGATGTGTTGCTGCTGTATGAGCATTTTCTGCGCCAGATGGCCGAGACCTATGAGATATCGCCGCCTGCCATGACGGCGGACGATACCGCTGCGCTGATGGCCCATGGTTGGCCCGGAAACGTGCGCGAGTTGCGCCATATTGCTGAACGCCGGGCTTTGGCACATCGGCGCGGGGTTGGGTCGGTGGCCGAGGCTTTGCGACCCTCCGAGAGTGCTGACGCTGTGCCCGCGACCTTGCGCGAGGCGGTGGCGACGTTCGAGAGATCACTCATCGGTAATGCCATCCGGGCCAATCAGGGGCGGATGGATGCGGTGGCCGAGGCTTTGGGGATCGGGCGGCGGACGCTGAACGAGAAGATCGCGAAACTGGGTCTGGATAAGTCAGAATTCCTCGACTGAGACAGCTTTGCGGATATCCGCAGACCTTTGCAGGGACATTGGCGGATTTGCTCATGGCCCGTCCTGCGCTATCTTTGAATTATTCACACATTCGGCCGTAAAGGCCAGATTCTGGGAGGATCACATGATCAACGTAAAGACGGTTGCATTCGCAGCCGCTGCATCTGTTTCGCTTGGTACCGCTTCATACGGCGAAGAGGCCAAGTATATTCTGGCAACCGCTTCAACCGGTGGCACGTATTATCCGGTTGGCGTCGCGCTTTCGACGCTGGTGAAAGTGAAGCTGGAGCCAAAGCAAAAAATTGGCATGTCAGCCATCAGCTCGGCCGGTTCGGGCGAGAACGTGCGCTTGTTGAGCGAAAACGAAGCTCAGTTCGCGATTATGCAAGGCCTATTCGGCAG
>WLWG01003038.1_pt1 | contig 11907 bp, 5 predicted proteins | sample 6712871 | NCBI WGS metagenome assembly WLWG01 (sample SAMN12718693, study PRJNA515312) | sponge metagenome | isolation source: marine sponge | host: Mycale hentscheli | place: New Zealand: South Island, Marlborough, Capsize Point | collected 2003-05-01 | reverse complement strand
CCATGCAAACCGTAGAACACGAAGCGACTCATCAACTCTTCGCAGAATCTTGGCCAACAAGCCCGTTAGCTGGAAGCAAGCACGGCATGTGGGCGCTGGAGGCTGCCGCCTGCTACATGGAAAGCCTTGAGGAAACTGATTTTGGTTTCACGGCTGGCGGGCGTGGAAATGGCCGCGTTCCTGCGGCACGGGAAAGGCTCCTCAACGACGACTATTTTATCTCGCTACGCAAACTGTCAAACCTTGGGAGAAGTGCGTTACAGAGAGAACCAGAATTACCTAAAATATACAGCCAATTATCTGGTCTCGCAGACTTCTTTATGAATGGTGAACGCGGCCGTTACCGAAACGCTTTTATCGAATACCTTGTTCAGCTGTACCGCGGAACAGCTGAACAGGAAACGCTATGGAAACTCTGCAAGAGAAGCCCAGAAGAACTTGATACCGCGTATAAGCGGTATCTGTCGTCACCATGAGCATTATCGCTTATAGTATTTCGCATTCCAGCGTACGCCAAGAACTTTTTACATATCTGATTGCGACGCCTAAACACATCACTCTACTAAACATACCACTTGACGCCTGAAAGCCACTTCATGCCTAGCTCAGACTCACCAACACTCACCGACATAGATCAACTTACAATTGACACAATCCGAACGTTGTCGATGGATGCTGTCGAGGCTGCAAAAAGTGGGCACCCTGGCACCCCAATGGCGCTTGCCCCAGTTGCCTACACGATTTGGAAAGACTTTCTGCGATACGATCCCCTTGATCCGAGTTGGCCGAATCGTGACCGTTTTGTTCTTTCGTGTGGCCATGCTTCAATGTTGCTGTATAGCCTGATTCATCTCGCGGGTATAAGACAGGGCAGACCAAATACCGAAGCTAACAAACTTCCGGCGGTCAGCCTTGATGACATTCGGGCATTTCGTCAACTCGATAGTGTTTGTGCCGGACATCCAGAACACCACTTGGCTGTGGGCGTCGAAACAACAACGGGACCGCTTGGTCAAGGATGTGCAAACTCAGTTGGCATGGCCATTTCCTCTCGATGGCTAGGTGCACAATACAATCGTCCTGATGCGACGCTGTTTGATTTTGATACTTATGTACTGTGCAGTGATGGTGATTTGATGGAGGGAGTTGCAAGTGAGTCTGCGTCACTTGCTGGCCATCTTCAACTGGCAAACCTCTGCTGGATTTACGATGACAATAAAATAACAATTGAGGGTGAAACCAACCTTGCATTCAGTGAGGATGTTGGGCGTCGATTCGAAGGATTTGGGTGGCGAATTGAGTATGTTGATGATGCAAACGATGCATCTTCTCTGAATCGTGCTCTCCAGGCGTTTAAGCACGAAACTGAGAAACCTACTTTGATTGTCGTCAAAAGCGTAATTGGCTTCGGCGCACCAACAAAAGCTGGTTCACATTCATCTCATGGCGCTCCGCTCGGATCAGATGAGATTGCTGGAGCGAAAGAGTCTTATGGTTGGCCCACACAAGAGCCATTCCACGTCCCAAATGGAGTTGTGGAACATTTCCAAGGCTCGCTAGGCGCACGCGGGCAACAGGCAAATGCCTCATGGCAAACAGCTCGTCAGACATTAGCCTCGGCCGAACCATCTGTCGCGAAGGAACTGGACTCTATGCTCGCTGGAAAGTTACCAGAGGGCTGGGCAGACGCAATTCCAGAATTTTCGGCTGACGCAAAGGGACTGGCTAGTCGTGTTTCGTCAGGAAAAGTCCTACAAAGTCTTAGCACTACTATCCCATGGTTCTTGGGTGGCTCAGCTGACCTTGCACCATCGACGATGACTCTCATTCCTGGTGCAGGTGACTTTGGGCCCGAGAACCTCCGCGGGCGCAACTTCCACTTTGGTATCCGCGAGCACGCCATGGCAGCTGCTTGTAACGGTATGGCTTTATGTGGCCTGCGGCCCTATGCCGCAACCTTCTTTGTATTCTTCGACTACCTCAAACCAGCTCTTCGACTTTCTGCTTTAGGGGAACTTGGTGTCATTTATGTTCTTACGCATGACTCAATCGGTCTTGGTGAAGACGGCCCCACCCACCAGCCTATAGAGCATCTCGCGAGTGCCCGAGCTGTCCCTGGGTTAAATGTTTTTCGGCCAGCCGATGCCAACGAAGTTGCAGAGGCCTATCGAAGCGCATTATTGAACCCGAAAAAGCCAGCCGTCATGGTGCTTTCGCGACAAAATCTCCCAACACTCGACCGAACCGATCTTGGGCCAGCAAATGGCGTTGCCAAGGGGGCGTACATATTAAAAGAAGCTAGCGGAGGCGAGGCTGAATGTATTCTCATCGGAACCGGTAGTGAGATACCACTTTGTCTTGATGCAGCTGACATTCTTGACTCGGAGGGTATTCGAACTCGCGTTGTGAGCCTTCCGTGCTGGGAACTCTTTGCCGAGCAAGATGATGAGTACCGTGAGCACGTTCTTCCAGCAAATATTCCAGCGAGAGTAGCATGTGAAGCTGCCTCAGGATTTGGCTGGGAAAGGTGGCTCGGTCAGAAAGGCACATTCATCGGCATGAATGGTTTCGGTGCTTCTGGTCCGGCCAAGAAGTTGTTCGAACACTTTGGCATAACTACTCAAGCCGTTGTTGCCGCAGCACGAGATTTGGTTCGTAAATAAAACATCTTTCTCGTTCATACTGTCACGTGCCACCTAGGAAACCATCCCCTTCAGTGACGAGTAACCTCGAGACTCGGCATTTACTACGGCTGGTGATGGGAATCGCCGATAACTGCATCTTCTGCATCTTTTCCAGCAGCAATTTTCCCATCGTTATTGAGATACAGATGATCGTCCTTATGTAATTTATCAAGAGTCGAACTTGTAACCCAGATTCGCTCGACATGGCCATCCTCATAGACAATATGATGCGCTCCATCGGGGTGGTTGCTACTTTGCTTCCCGCTCGCGTCAGGGGCATCTGCCATGATCGGATGATGGCTTCGTTGCTGGTTGCGATTCGGCTTCAAACGACCAGATTCATCACGGTAGCCAAGCGTGTAGCCGTAGTCGCCTCCCATAATATCAATTAACTTTTCAAATTTCTCTGTACCAATAGCTGCCTCAAGTTCTTCTTTTGAAGGCACCTGAAAATCCCCATTCCGGTTGAGCGCTGATCCTGGATACACCAGCAAGCCGTCATCCGGTCGAATTCTATGCTCCGATACAAGCGTAGGAGCATATAGCCCTGCGCGTGATAGTGGCCCTTCACTAGGCGGCGTCGGATACATGCTGTGAACATCGGCATACCCCTGAAGAGCCGTTGCTACCTTTTGTAGATTCTGTTGGGCCCTGGTAGCCCTGGCATCTTCCATTGTTTCAAGCAATAGAGGAGCCAGAAGAATGATCGCCGCAAGAGACGCTGCTGTGAGAATCACGCGATCAAGCCAAACTCGTGGTCGAATGATGGAATCAGATTCTGCTGGTTCAGAAAGGGCTGGCCTCTTATCGGCTGCAGCTTGCTTCACTGCTGCAATAGTTCTTTCCGCCAAACCAGATGGTGGAGAGATAACGCCCCGGTCACGTTCCAGTGGCTTCAACGCACGTTCAAGCATTGCAAGATCGTGCTCAACTTTGCTCGCTGTTTCGGGACTTTGACGCGACGATTCAATCTCTACCCGTTCGTCCTCATCCACACTATCCAGCAAATAGCCAATTAAATCTTGACGCATGTCACCCTTCCCTCCTTTGGCGACAAGCAACTTCGACTTTTGTCGTGCTTGACTCGTTGATGACTGGCGAATTGTTCCTTCATGCCTTTAACTCCGACTGATCAGTGCTTGTCCATGCACGGTTAAGTTTTAATAACGCTGCATGGAGCCTACTCTTAACGGTTCCAACAGGTATTCCGAGAACGTCAGCTGCTTCGCGATATTTCAATCCTTGGTGATACACTAAAATCAACGCCGCTCGAAGTGTTTCTGGCAAGTTGTCCACGGCTCCACGCACCCATTCTCTGGCTTCTTCGTCTTCAAGATTTTCAACCGCCGTCGGACCTGCCGACGACACAACTGACATTAAGTCTCCCTCTTCATCATTACCCGATTTTTGATCCAGGCTTACCATGCGATGCCGTCGATTTCGTCGTTGTGCATCAATGGCCTGATTTGTTGCGACTGTATACAGCCACGGCCGAAACCGCCTTCCCGCTTCAAACCGATCCCGCTTGACATAAATCTGCAGGAATGTTGCCTGAAAAACATCCTCTGCCATCTCAGAACTCCCAACATACCGTCGCAGATAACTAAATAACTCTCGTTCATAACGGGAAACCAACACCTCATAGGCGTTCGTATCTTCCGTGTCACAAAAAGTCTTGAAAAGCTGTTCATCGGATGGCTCTTCTGCCGGGGAACGTAGACGCCCAGTGGTATCGCCAGCCCTCTCACCATGGAGCCCCACCTCCCCACCGCGTGGATGGACTCTCTCCGAAGATGGCTGGTCAATATCCATGATGTACTACGTTGAAGGTCATCCTCTGGTTCGGCTCAGTAAACCAAATTTATTTTCTGAAAAAGAGCACACAACGAGTTACTCCTCCAGACACCATGAAAAGAGCAACTACTCGTTTTTCCGTTGAATCAGAGTATAGTCCGTACCGTTACCGGCTGCGACCATCAGGTTAAACAGACGGTGAGGGGTACCTAAAGACCTGAAAAACCAAGACATTTGAAAGATCTTCCATGTCACCATCCACTCGCTATCGCTGGGCGACACGCGGTGATACCAATGCTTTTTTCGGCCTATCGCTTGACAATTTGGCTGATTTGACCCTTGCCGTGTCATTGTTGGTAACCGTCTTCAATTATCCACTTGAATTTGCACTATCACACTTTGTTCCTGGAACTGCTCTCGGCGTTATTGTCGGTGACCTGCTTTTTACCTGGATGGCAATTCGTCTTGCAAAGCAGACCAATCGAAGTGACATCACTGCAATGCCATTAGGGCTTGATACACCTAGCACCTTTGGAATGGTCTTTTTTGTAATCGGACCAGCCTACCTCGAAGCAACTGGAAATGGTTTATCTGAGACTGACGCAGCTCGCCAGGCGTGGCACATTGGTATGTGCTGCATAGTTGCAAGTGGTATCTTCAAACTTTGCTGTGCACCTGTTGCCTCAAAGGTACGGCAACTGATCCCTCGAGCAGCATTACTCGGAAGCCTTGCTGCGATCGCGCTGGCGCTCATTAGCTTTCTGCCATTTGTTGAGTTGTTTTCTCAGCCGGTTATTGGCCTTGTCTCGTTGGGTATTGTATTAGCGAGCCTTACAGCACAAGTCCCCCTTCCTTGGCGTATTCCTGGTGCTCTTGCCGCTCTTGTTGTTGGTGGATCAATCGCTGCTATTGGGCAACTGCTTGGCTGGTTACCATCAAGCGGACCCCATGCAAGTTTCGATCCTCTCTCAGCACTTTGGCCAACTGGCTGGCTGGACGTCTTTCAATTCACATGGATCACAGCATGGCCATTAACCTTTAAATATCTGCCCATTGTCATTCCATTTGCTCTCGGAACTGTTATTGGTGGCATTGACTGTACAGAGAGTGCCGCTGCTGCCGGTGATGAATATGACACACGAGGTGTTATTGCGATTGAGGGACTCGCAACCCTTGTTGCAGGGATATGCGGCGGTGTCATCCAATCCACGCCATATATTGGCCATCCGGCATACAAGGCTATGGGTGGTCGAGCGGCCTACACGCTGGCGACTGCCATTTTCATTGGCCTCGCTGGACTTACTGGGTCCTTTGCACTGCTCTACGAACTCATTCCTGCCCCAGCGATTCTTCCAATCTTGATTTTCATTGGCCTTGAAATCTCTGCTCAAAGCTTCGAAGCCACACCAAAACGTCATTACCCGGCTGTTGCTATCGCGTGCGTGCCCGCGCTTGCTGCTCTTGTCGTCATTCAGACTAATAAACTTGTGGCCGCAGGCGCAGCTCCAGAAGGCCAACTAGCAATCGAACTCTACAGTCTCAGAATCCTTGCTTCTGGCTTTATCATTACGAGTTTATTATGGGCAGGTATGACTGCTGCGCTTATTGACCGAAAAATGATTCAAGCAGCAGCATGGTGCGCTTCTGCTGCAACACTTACCCTTTTTGGGATTATCCATTCTCCATTCGCTGACGGACGAATGTTTTTTCCGTGGGCAATTGGGGCTTTGCCGACCGAGTCAAACGGCCGTAGCCCTTTTGAATTAATGACTGCGTACCTGCTGCTCACGATTACTTTTATTGGGTGGGGCGTGTGGTACAAACGTCAACAAAATTATTCGAGCCCATACGCTCCAGCAATCGGTGCACCACCCGGCGAACCACCAAATGCAGAGGTTCCAGCAGCTGAGTCAGAAGGTCCAGCGCCACCGGCGAACTGAGTGCCTGACAGGAACCGAGGCTCAATGGCAAACGTCACACCAACATTATTACGGCTGTAGTCAACATTAAATCCGAAACTCATCAAGAACGATTCACCTATCCGGACAAGCTGGAAGCGTTGCCCGATATTTGCGCCTGTGAGGTCAACAGATGACCCAAAAGAACTCGCCCACTTTGGGCTCATCCGATACGTGTACGATCCAGTAAGCACACTGGCATTGATGGGGCCACCAAATGATTGATACCCCATATAGAGACTCCCGCGAGCTGAGCGGTTCAGGAGAGCACCAACGGTATAGAGTTGCTGACCGCCGGTGAAAAAATCAACATCAGCAGTCGAAAGGATCGTTGTTCGATCGCCAACATGCCAGCGGAAATCATATTGCCAAAGCCCAAGAACCTGACCAAAGTTCTGGCTCGTTGTTGGAAAGAACTCACCATCAATATCAAAAACAACCCAGTCAACAATTCTGCGATCACCATATGGCCCTCGCTTTGTCTGCCAGCGTTGACGAGCGCCAACTCGGAAGGCCGTTAGGTCATTGACTACCTCACTGGGCCCGGTTACCCAACTACCAATTCCTCGCCGAATGGCATACGACCGTGGGTCATATCGACCGTTATTGGGCCCTCTGCCTGAAGTAACAAAGTCAAATGGCGATGGGGCGTAGTAGGCATTTGGTGATGGCAAAGGTGACGAGGGATTTCCGAAATCAAAGAAGGCAATATTTCGACGATACTGATTGATCGTATCGTCATCCAACTGATCATAGAGTGGAAATTGGTCAACGTTCTGTGTCGAATTCGCATAGGAGAACTCGGCTTCAAAGATAACTTTATGGGCTAGTCCGTGAAGGTTCCAAAGACGACTCTCAACTGAATTATCTGCAGTCCACAGTGGCAAGCTCGATCTCACCCCGACCTGACCGTAGGCGCGATCAATACTGCTCCCTTGAATATTATTATTGGGATCTCCGATATCCTGCCCCCAGTGCCCAAGCTCACCAAGCGCGTACGGCACGAGTTTGACAGGCCCCGCCTGAAACGGCAGATCGATTTCCTGACGTGAGACAAGACGCTCACCAATCGCCTGATTTTCATACGGAAGAAGTGTCCAGAACTGATATCCCTGACCCGGTTGCCCGGCAGCGGGACCAGTCGGGGCCGCAGGCCTTGCCTGGCGGACATACGCAATACTCGAATGCTCGTACCACGAGAGCGCATCACGCAAAAGCGGCTGAGCAATCCAGTGATGATCGAGCCTCGGCCACCATTCACTTTGTGTAAGAAATGGATCAACTCGTAGACTCGTTAGCAGTCGCCACTGTCGATTATCGATAGGCCGCCGCAGATCAAGCCATGTGCGTTGCTCATACCCCTCTTCCCACTCTGATTCATAGTATTCCTCAAGGAAATTGAAATCGCTGATCCAACCTGCTGCTCCACGTGCCTGCCAGCCTGCAATCAGGTCCTGACGGTGCCTCCAGAAGGCCCGGCCCCTGAACGTGTGGTCCGGGAAGCCAGGATACGTGAAGTCCCTTCGATTTAGACCAAGATTGTCAATCCCGCGATCAACAACAAACCATGCATCAGCAATGCCGTTGGCAGGTGTTCCGAGACCTAGGAACTGAGGTCGATTGTAAAGAAGCGACGTACCAAAACCCGGCCCCCGCAGACTGAGATAATCGATATTAAAATCCCAGTCGACACCCGCTGGCGCATTTTGCCAACCGAGCACCTGAAACGCATCCCAACTCGTTAAGACTTGCGTACCAAGAATCTGATCATTCTTGATTTTCAAGTCATTAATATAGAACGTTGGCTTCGTCGCATTGGTTGCGAGTACAGGCCACCATAAGATTGGAACACCACCAAGCGTTACGGTATTCCCTCGGCTCGATATAAATTGTTGATGCTCCACTGCTGGCTCACCCGTGAGCGGGTCAATCATGGGCATGCCAAAAGGACCGGGAAGAGGGACCTGCTCATCAGTAAACGTCAGTTCCCGAGACCGAAACTCCCATGTTGGTATCCCCATACGACTTGTTGTAAGACCGCTTTGCTGCGCAACGAAACGGCTGCGATCAACCTGGCGAAGCACATCGGCTCGCAAGCGAATAAGGCCCGCGTAACTATCAACGGGAGTAAGGACAGAAGCGCCTGTAATAACACCGCTCGATCGAGGCACGTCATAAAACATGCTGACCGCTTCGATCACACGCTGCCCCTGCCGAAAAACAACATTGCCTTCCATGTACAGTTCGAGCGGCGTATCTGCTGTCTGTGATGCATCTCCTCCAAGATCTGGCTGTGCCTGCCCGCGAGTCCATATCACCATTCGATCAGCGGAAATATCGAGCGGTCCTGCAGGGTCAACACCGTCTATGACGAGATTGATGCCTGATGTAATCACAGCGACCCACTCTGGCCCCGACGGACTTGGGAACCACTGCACTGCAAGGGGCATGCTCGACCGTGGAAAAGCACGAAGCCTCCGGCCCGCAACAATCGGTTGGTTGGATGGAATAATGGCACCGCCATTGGCTTCACCAAACTCGGCAAATTGTGCCGGCTCAACTCCTGATTCGATTTCCTCTTCTGCAGAAGCAAGTTCGACAGATGATGGTGGTATCGTTGAAGCATGTGCTGGTGCCTCATAGATAGCTGGCTTAATTCCCGGCGACACAACACTTTTAAATTCAAGCTTGGGGTCGCGAATGATTCCGAATCGGCCGGACCAGCGGTCGCTATGAATGGTAGCAGCTTGTGCACTATCAGGCTCAGAGGAAAGACTTGTCTGAACCACAACATTTCCTGCCATCCGAACAAGAACTGTACGAACAGGTGGGCTTGCAACACCGTCACTTGTTTCCTCGTGTTGAGGCTGCTGCTCTATCCAGATAACAGCCTCACGAGATTCGACGGCAGTGAGGCCTTGGTAAATTTCTACTCCACCGGTGAGATGCCAGACATCATAGGAGCCCTCCGTCCAACGCGATGCCTGAGTAGCAACAACACGAAGAAGCTCCTGAGGATTTGTTGCCGGCACCTCGATTTGACCGGCCTCAGCAATAGCTGCAACTAACCCACGAGCAGGTAAACTCGCAAGCACACCAGCCGTATCAGTAGCTGCAGGTGGCTGTGCATCAGCCGCACTCAAACACGCACCTGTGCTTACAAAAACCAAAAGCCAGACGATCACCGCACTACCCAGCCACGAGGCGACGGGGAGTTGTTGAATTGCCGATAGAAATATCCTCTTCGCTCCAGGTGGTCCTGGACCAAAGTGATAATCTCCGGAATGTTCGCTATGAAAAAGGCTTTGAGGCACGCGCACCCGCTGAACCCATGCCACGAGGGCACGGCTAATTGGGAAAATGAAAATAGGAGCGGGACTATAAGGATGAGCCAAAATTCCGGTCAAGGTGTCGCAAATTTGAAGAAAATCTGGAGGATTGAGTGAACTGACCGGGTAAACTAGGCGATTCAGTCTCATTCAGAGCGAAGCCGGAATGCCTTTTTCACCTTCAAAATTAACCAGTCTTCCCAGTGGGCTATCTCGCTCACTTGTCAGGCATCGGCTGATTTTCATGCTTCTTGGCGTTGCAATTGGTCTGATATCAGTTGAGCGATCCAGACATTTGGAATACTCCCAGTCAATTGATGCAATGTTTGACCGAAGTGATTCAGCACTTCCTCCATTCCGTCGACTTGGCAGAACATTTGGTGCAAGTTCTGTCGTACTGGCCGTCTATGATGAGCCCGATTTATTTCAACCAACAGGATTTTCTCGACTCGATGAACTCACAAAACGGTTGTCGCGAATCTCTGATGTGAGCACCACAACAAGTTTGGCAACTACGCCACTCGGGGCCAGCATCATCCACACTGATACAAACCCAACTGCTGAAAACCTTGTAAAGCTTATGGAAGGATACGCGGTTGGCACAGATCGAAAAACTGCAGCTGTTATATGTGTTCTTAGTGAAAAACAAGAAGAACCAGACATTCAGCAAGGACGAACAGGAAAAACAATTGATGCTATCAGAACCATTGTAGAGGAGTACCCAGGCGGAACGATTGCCGGTGAGCCCGTGATGCTTCGAGATGGCTTTGCAATGCTTCGTCGTGATGGAAATGTTCTTGGTGTCACAGCAGGTATACTCGCTTCTGTTGTCCTGTTGATCCTGTTCCAAAGTGTTCGATGGCTCTTTGCGCCACTTGCTGTAGTTCTTCTTGCCCTATGGTCTACCCGTGGCCTACTTGCGGTGGTTGGGCAGAAACTCACCATGGTATCCACGATGCTTTCTGCAATGGTCACAGTGGTGGCAATTGCGACTACTGTCCACATAATTGTGGAATTCAGGCGACGACTAGGGAACGGTGAAGCACCACAGTCAGCGCTGACAAATACAATCCAAACCCTGTTCTGGCCCATTGTTGCAGCCATCATCACTGACATGATTGGGTTTGGTTCACTCATTGCGAGCAACGTCGGTCCTGTCCATGATTTTGGCATAATGACGGCACTTGGTGCCGGCATGGTGCTCATTTCTGTTGGGCTTGTCGTTCCTTGGTTCGCCCTTGTTGGAATCAAGAATGAGTCACACAGCAGTAAGTGGGGACAGAAACAGCTCGACAGCCAACTCAATCACATCGTTTCGAATATTACTCGACATCCGAAACCGATACTTTTAATTTCTTTGGGGCTTATTGTCTTTACTGGACTGGGGTTATTTCAACTCCGGGTTGAAACAGATTTCACGAAAAACTTTCGTCCAGAAAGCCCCATTGTAAAATCTTATGACATGATCGAGTCCCAACTTGGAGGTGCTGGGGTATGGGATATTCTCATTCCAGTCAAGCAACCAATCGATGCCCGGACGTTGGCCCGAGTGGGTGAACTCGAAAATCGCATTCGAAGTAAGTCAACGCGTAACAAAATAACTCATGGACTAACAAAAGTCCTGAGTATTGTTGATATCCTTGATGCCATTTCACCAATTCCTTTAGCTGATTTACAGAACTCTTCTACGGGCAACATGATCGTCGGAACAGCAGTCAACGTTTTTCGGCAACAAATGCCTCAACTTGCTACAAGCCTCATAGGCACAGACCCACTGGATAATTCAACGTGGCTGCGAGTCATGCTTCGAGCGCGCGAAAAACAACCTGCCCTTCTGAAGAGATCACTGATTGATCATGTCCAGAAAACTGTTACAGAAATGTTTCCACCAACAAAAACAACTCCCACAGGAGAAGTAACTGGTTTTTTTGTTCTGCTTGCTCAGCTTGTCGAGCGAATGATAGAAGATCAGTGGCTTACTTTCCTGATCGCAGCGGTTGGTATTTTTGTTTTCCTGTCATTTGGTTTTCAGAGTGTGATTATTGGTGGCATCGCACTCGTTCCAAACATACTGCCAATTATTTTCATTCTTGGCGTCCTTGGCTGGACAGGCGAGCCCATAAACATGGGGACTGCAATGAT
>WLWG01003034.1_pt1 | contig 11915 bp, 8 predicted proteins | sample 6712871 | NCBI WGS metagenome assembly WLWG01 (sample SAMN12718693, study PRJNA515312) | sponge metagenome | isolation source: marine sponge | host: Mycale hentscheli | place: New Zealand: South Island, Marlborough, Capsize Point | collected 2003-05-01 | reverse complement strand
GTAAAACTGATAATGCCTCCCGTTGGTTGGCCATTCAGGTCAGCAATTTCTGAGACCGCATAAACTACGGCAAGTGTTGGGTGAATCGCGAGGAATGAGGGATTCTTTACCTTGCATGCTAATTCTGGCGTACTTATGTCACCCGTATTTTCATCATAACGAGAGACATAGATACCCTCTCCTCGAGGAGGTTTTCCTGTGTAGGAGCCAAACCAGACAAAGTGTTCGGCTTGAACGAAGCTTGTGGGCCATGAAAACAAGAAAATAAAGAGGATATACGACAAGAACCGGCGTGCTTGCAGAGAGAAGACCTGCTCCCGGAAGCAATGCATATATTGAGATGTGGCTATCATGAATCGAAAAAAGAGCTGTGGTTGCTGTTCGCGTTAGGATGCTAAGACAATCGTTCTAAGAGTCTCTAGTGTAACCACTTTTCATGCGGTTGCTTTCTTTTGAAAATAAGATGATCTCATCCAAACAAACACTCAAGAATAGTCAAAAAAAAGGCTCATATCGTACCGAAGTGGATTCCTATGAGCCTCGGAATATTGCTTGTCTGGTGACGTATCAGGTTGTTGCTCGTGTTGGGTGGATCTTCAAAACAGAAACCGTGATCATGCCAGCGGTTCTCGATGCCTGTATTGCCTCTGGAATGCTTCGTGGCTTTCTCCCTGTTCTCAACCGTATTGGGACAAGCCTCTTTCCATTGGTAGTTGCCCCATTCGTTTCACACACAAAATCTATTCGTTTGTTTTTGGTTGCAACGACAATAGGCTTGTCTCTTTGTTTTGCTGTTCTGTCAGTAGCATGGTCTCGTCTCTTGAACGATCATCCGTTCTTTCTTGCGATTGTATTCCTTTGTACATACGGTTTTTTTTCAGCAATTAATGGGTGTAACCAATTGCTGGTTGCAACATTGCAAGGCCGCTTGATATCCGCTGGACGTCGAGGAAGAGTTTTGGTCTTGAGTGTGACGAGTGGCAGTGTCATTGCAATCATGGCCGCATTCGTTGCGCTAGGACCATGGCTACAAGAACCTAATGGGTTTGTAAAGATTTTCGCAGCGACAAGTTTCTTTTTTTTTGCAGCCGCTGTTGTCCCATTTTTTTTTAAGGAACCGGAAAATTCTTTCACTGCTAAATCTCGTAAGGTATCTAGTGCTGTGCAATCGCATTCATTCTGGCAGTTGCTTACTCATGACAGGTCACTTGCTCGGCTTGCTGTGGTGGCTGCATGTTTTTCAGCTGCCATGATTCTTTTTCCACATTATCAAGCGTTTGCACGTGAGCGCTTTGGGGATACGAGTCACTCTCTGCTGACATGGATTGTTGTCCAGAACATAGCCACTGGTCTTGCAAGCCTGGTGGTCGGGCCTCTGGCGGATCACCGGGGAAATCGTCTAGTTATTATTGGGCTGCTTGGTTGTTGTACAGGAACACCACTTTTTGTAGCCGGCTTAACCATGGTTTCTCAACCAGTTGCAATGCAGTGGTTTTGGCTGGCTTATATTCCACTCGGTTTCAATCCAATCATGTTACGAATCATCAGTAATTATGCGCTTGAACTTGCGTCAACGACGGGTCTTCAGCCGCGTTATGTGAGCCTTGTCGGAGGGGCAATGGCTCTACCCTTTGTCTTCTCTCCTCTCGTAGGGTGGGGCATTGATGTTCTGGGTGGAGTTCCATTTTTTCTTGCCGGTGCAGTCATCATTGCCTCTGGAACGCTAGTTGCGTTTGGGCTTCCGGAGCCACGGAACAGTCAGGCCAACATGTAGAAATCATGAGAAATAAAAGAAAATTGATCTGTAATGAGAGCGTGTTAACTGAAATAATGTTTACTCATCTTCAAAAAGGGTAACCCACAATAATTTTATGCGAGTCTTTCTTTCTGCCGGTGAACCATCAGGTGATCATCATGCGGCCCTCCTCTGCAGGTCCATTAAGGAGCAGTGCCCCGAGGCCGTTTGTGTCGGGCTTGGTGGGCCAAAGATGGAGCATGCGGGCTGTGACCTTATTGCTGACATGACTCAATTAGCAGTGATGTGGTTTTTCCGCGTACTAGCCAAAATTCATTGTTTTGTCGATTTGGCCAGAAGGGCCGAAAGAAGTTTTCTGGATGAACGCCCTGACATTTGTGTGCTCGTCGACTTTCCTGGTTTCCACTGGTGGTTAGCCTGGCGTGCCAAGCGACACGGTATCCCTGTTGTTTTTTATTGTCCGCCCCAAATTTGGGCATGGGCAAGCTGGCGAATTCACAAGATGCGGCGGCTGATTGATCATGTTTTGTCAGCGCTACCGTTTGAGCACGACTGGTTTGTGTCACAAGGAATTTCCAGTACGTATGTGGGCCATCCTTTTTTCGATGTACGGCATGCCCCTGAAAAAGATAAAAAGTCGACAGAGGAAAAGCCTTTGGTACTTTTGCTGCCCGGATCACGTGGACAGGAAATTGAAGCAAATCTAAAAAGCCTTCTTCTTGCCGCAAAGAAAATAGAGCAGAAAATTCCACGGATAAATCTTGTTGTTGCTGCACTCCACGAGCGTCATGCAAAGTACATCAATGAGTTAATAAAAGGCTCCCCGGTCGGGAATTACCCAAATCAATTCGCCGTAGAAGCTGGAAAAACAAGCGAATTAATTCCCCAAGCGACTGTCGCTGTCTGTGTGAGTGGCTCAGTATCACTGGAACTACTCGCTGCTCGAGTGCCAACGGTTATGGTTTTTTCACTCTCCGGTTTGGCATACGTGGTTCAGAGTTGGATGAGGCATTGCCGGTCTTTTACACTTGTAAATCTTTTGGCTATGTCGGATCCAATAGGGCCAGTCAATCCAGTATTCTGGCCGCCTCGTCAACCACCATCTCCGGACCCCAAAATGCTTTATCCGGAGTATCTGACAGTCGCGGATCCTTCTTCCGCTCTTGCTGACCACGTTGTGGAGTGGCTTACAAATCCAAAGGTATATAAAGAGACGGTGACAGCATTGGAAAAGCTTGCAAGTAAGGTGGCCCAGCCGGGTTCAGCGTCTCGAGCAGCAGAAGTAATACTCAACATTGCTACAGATGGTTTTTCTCCATCGAATGATGACAAAATTATTGCTGTTCAGCATACTGAACAGGCGGCATAATAAAAAAATGTTACTCGCTGAGCCACAGTCGACGCCTGCTGACTTTCACTTTCACATTGGTCAAATCCCTGTACGGGTGACTGGATGGTTTTGGCCAGCAGCGGGCTTGTTTGGCTGGGGTCTAGCCCAGTCACTTGCTGGTGACGATACGCGAACACTCTTAGTCTATTTAGCCGCGTGGGTGCTTGTTGTTTTTTGCTCCATTCTTGTCCATGAACTTGGACATGCTCTTGCATTTGCTGCATCCGGCCAGTCATCGCGCATAGTTTTGTATCACTTTGGTGGCTTGGCGGTGCCAACCGGAATGCCCGCTTCGGTACTCAAGAGTCCTTTGCGGCGGTTGGTCGTTTCAGCAGCGGGTCCAGTTGCTCAACTGTGTCTTGCGACGGCTGTCATAACTATGGTGATGGTGCTTGGATATCAGGTACCGGACCCAGGGTTTTTAAAGTTACTGCCAATTGTTGGAAATTCTTTGGAAGAAGTTTCGTTGGCGTCCCAGCCCATTCCTTCCATGCTCGGTCGGCTTATGATCTATCATCTATTATTCGTAAATATTGCGTGGGCGATTCTCAATTTATTGCCTGTGCAGCCGCTCGACGGTGGGCAGATTGTCCTGGAAGGTTTGAGAGCCTGTGGTGTTTCTGCTGCAGATCAGATTGCAAGCCTCTTTGGCCTTCTTATTGCGGGAGTAGTAGTCGTCTGGGCATATCAACACCAGGAGACGTATCTCATGGTCTTGTTTGGTGTTCTCGGTGTAGGGTGCTACCAACGTCTTGTCAGTAGTGGTGTGCGCAGGTAATGGAAATGTTGGCTGTGCACAAAAACTCAGAATCAACGGCACATGAGGACCAGAGATCATTAGTCGTCGCACTAGGGGCAAGCAATCTTTCCCGAGGGCTGTCTCGGCTTCTTCAAGCTTCTCGCAGTTGCTCGTCGTCTGCTTTTGACCTTGTTGTTGCTGCTGGCCAGTCTGTGTACGTGACTCAGGGATGCGGCAAGGGACGGCTCAATGGAGAGCCTGGAAAGAATGGTCTTGTCTTAGTGCCGAATCTGTGGAGGTCCGATCACTAGCTGGCGTCACACTTTTACATCCCAGCCAGTTCCTCAGTTGGGTGATACGACACGTTTTTTTATTAAAAAGATTACATATTTTGGAGCATCAGGATCACTCCTTCATATGTGAGAGCGCAACCACCTTTTTACTCAGTAGATTCGAATGAATTACTCCACATTATCAGGCTCATTGGGAAGAGTATGGATTGTGAGGTAGGCTTTCTCAAGAAAAGATTCACCAGCCTGATCACGGGTCTCGACCTCAAGTAGAAATTGATCACAGGGATGAATATCTGGGATTTCCAGATGAATTGTTTTTGGGTCGATCAATGAAGCTTCTGCAATATGGACTTCATCCCGCCCTTTTTCTCCCGGGTGCAGGACTGAAAACTGATCAGAGCCATATTTTCGGGACCACAGATAGTCCCACATCTCAGCATGCCAGTTTTTCGCTTTGTCGATACTCTGTGGATCAATATGAAAGTTGAAATGCAACTGAATCCCGTCGTGTTCTACGGCCACTGAATCAAGAAGCCGGCAGGGCTTGCCGGTATAGCGGAGTCTCTGAAAACAGCCATCTTTTCCACCTGCAGGTCCCTGCCAGCCTGAAAGTCCTGTGCCATAAAGCTGGCCATCAGCAGGATTGACTCGAAGACGCATGACACCGGCATCCCATTGGTGCGGCAACGCAATAATTGCGGCTTGTGTTTTGTCATCGATATCTTGAAGCGATAGGTAGTAAAGCCAGCCCTTTCCAAAAGATGAATGGAGAAGCCTTCCGGAAAGTGGTCCAAATCGGGTGTCGTCGACCCAAACCTGTCCACCGCATGAGCTATCAAGTTCCTGCGGCATCCAGATGAATGGTTCGTCAAAAGTTTCTGGCAGTTCGCCGTTATATTTTTCGCGTAACCAACTATCCTGCTCTGCGTTGATGGGCATGTTTCCATAAAATCCGTCAGGCTCAATTGCGGATATTTTTCCAGCAGGCATCCATGGTCCTTGATTGTCAGAAACAGTGAAGCGGCCGTCGGCTAGTCGGCCCATGCCGTTAGGTGTGCGAATACCCCAAGCAACAACTTTGGCCTTTCCACCCTGAGGCGGCACCTTCATTATGGTTCCCGGCCGATGATGATTTGTGTGTTGCCCCGCTTTGGCTAAATAGAAATTCCCCTCATCATCCACTTGTAAATTGAAATTGTAGCCATGAAAAACACACGAGACATCATCGTCATTCCAGAATGATTCAATAAAGTCGGCTTCACCATCGCTGTTGTAGTCATGGAGTCGTTTGATACCGTCACGGCACGTCACATATATTTTTCCATCTACAACTTTGACTCCAAAAGGTTCGAAGAGTCCTGCTGCAAATCGATTCCATTGGATAGTGCTTAGAGTGTGATCAATTCCGGAAACGATGTAGACGTCGCCGCCGTGGGTTGTGACAACAGCACGTCCATCTGGAAAGAAATCAAGAGCACTCGTCCGCATCCACGCATTCCAGGGATTATTGAATGGTATGGGAATGGTATCGAGGGCATAGCCATTGATGTCGGCACCTTGTCGACCGCGGACCTGTATAGTCTCAGGCCATCGCCGAGAGTTCCCCGAGAGCTTCGTTGTGAGAGACGTAAGGCATTGATTGACAGGTTTGTTAACTTTCTTGAGCAATTCATCGCATGTGTCTCGTGCCGAAATCATAGAAATTTTTATGTCTCTGCTTTTTTCGCCAGCAGGAATTTTCAATACAAGTCGGCCATCCTTCTGTACCGTCCAAACCAAATCGTCAGTGTCACCACATGCGCTTGCAATGACACGGTTGATTGTTTTGGATGGTTGATCGTGCTCCGTTGACTCTTCTGAATTCCATTCAAAGAGAGGTTCCAAATGATCGTGAATCCCCGAGGTGAGTTCGAGAAGATCTTTGCCGGTAATGGCTCCTTGGTAAATTTGAACCCACCCAATATCGCCTTCAAAATCACCTCCAAAATCAGTTGCGGTTGACCCAATTTTGAAGACGTGCCCGTTCACAGGGGGACGATGGAATTCTTGACGCGTTGCTAGAAGCTTTCCATCAACAAAAAGTTGTGTTTTATCATTGCCAACAACGACTGCTGCGACATGCCATTCATCGTCACGAATATCAGCTTTTCCGTGAAGGGCACCAACCCACCCAATGTCGAAAACCAGCTCATCACCCCGAAGAAATAGTGTTTTTCCGTTCGGTGTCCATTTGCCTGTTGGAGGTGCGGAGGAGACCAATGTCCCTGTTTTAGTTGTCCGGAATTGAACAAGAATAGTCCTTTCTGTTGTGCCTAAGTCCAGTTCACGTGCACGTTTAAATTCAACAACATTTTTTGTTTTTGGTGAAACCTCGGTGATGATCGCTGAGCATTCTTTTGCTGGTCCTTGTAAACCTTCTTGTGATAAGCCACTGAGTTTGTAGATTCCGGAATCACGACCAATCTTCTGGAACTTAGCGACCGATAATTCAAGTGGTTGCGATCCTGGCCCAATATGGAGGGTGTGCTCAATACAGGGACCACAATCAGTGGGTGTGTTGTGTAATGATTCGAGAATGGATCGTTCCTCGATCGTGTAGTGGAGGATGACATCATTGTCGTATAGTGAGTACCCTTCGTACCGCATGAAGTGCTCGTCAAGTGGTCCACGCGGTGGCTTTATGCTGTCAGCCTCATCAAAAGAATCTGCATATGCCCATCGCCATCCATCAAGACCCGGCAGTAAGGTTCCCTCTATCTGGGGCATTCGTTCACCACGCTGACGGTAGTGATGTGTGCCTGTCAAATCGAGAAAGCCATTTTCCCAGATTCCGATAAGTTGCATACGATGCAGGTCATAGCTTGCGGTTGTTGTGTCGTCGAGTTTGATAGTAATTGCGCTATTTACATCTGTACCAATTTGAGAACCAAGAGCAGGACCAAAGTCACGAGGTTTGAATTCAGCACGTTCACCAAGACTTGTACCTTTCGGTAGTCCTGCTAAGTAGGATGAATCAACGACCTCGTATTGTGGATTACTTGGTTGCATCAGTGCTTCACGAATGTAGTGAACAACTTGATATCGCTCTTTTGGTGAAAGGTATTGCACCGAGGCCATGAGCCCGCTTCCCTTGGTAAGCGTCATGAACATGCTGTATGGGTCAGAGCCATTTTTCAGAGGTTGAGTACCAAAGGATCGAGCAAGAGGAAGAGTAGGTTCATTCCCACTGGCACCATGGCAGTTTTTGCAGTGGCTGAGATAGATTCGTTTGCCTGCTTTCAGGTCCTTTGCTCCAAGTCGCTGAAGAATGCCCGCGTGATCGAGTCCGACCGAGTCATCTTTAATAACCAGCTCCTCAGGAGTTGGTTGCAGTTCACGAGCACGAGGTGAACCGCCATGCACTACCTCAAAGACATATCGCATGAGGTCATAAAACTCACCTTCGTTTCGCAGGCTATCAACAAGGCCTTGTGGCATTATTGATAATGAAGTTTTTTCAATCTCATCAATCTGACTTTGTGGAATGATGGTGGGGTTCAAAAGGTCTGTCAATTCACGGAGAATAATCTGTGTCGTATTTTGTGAAACGAGTATCCCATTTTTTATCTGGCCGTTCGTCGTAAGAACTGAAACAGTCTCATATCCTTTACGAATCACCTGAGACGGATTAAGGACGGATTCGATCAGATATATATCTGATGTTGTAGGATCGATATCAGTGAGTTTTGGCCCCAGAGGAGAGGGGACTTTTCCGTCGGAGTGACACTTGACGCACCCGGCAGTTGATGTGTGAAATAAAATTCCACCACGAATGGGATCACCCCTCATTCTTACTTGAGAAGCAAGGCCCTCACTGGTCTGCTCAAGAAGATGTTTCGTTAGGTTTTGAGGAAAAGCGATTGGTGCTTTGAACACAAAACCAAGGAAGAGAGTGAATGCAAAAAAAACAGTTTGAAAGAGAATTCTCATTGTAGATAGAACCAAGGAGGTAGTCGGTATTCCTCACTTGGGATGTGAGGAAACGTATTGCCGTCTTGAACGTGCAGGACGTAAGCGAGCACTTTTTGATTACTAAAGTCTACGTGTTCTGTGTGAAAGAACCTACGGTTTTATGGGATTCACATCTCGTTGCCGAAGAGATGTGACGTACACTGCTCCAAAAAAAGGGATGAGTAAAATGCCTGAAAAAGAGAAAAAACAACTCGACGTGCATGCAATTGTTAGAGCAATGTACGATTTGTTTGTGTGAAAGTCCTGATCGGCACGGATTTTAGGGTAGGAAAGGAACAAAACATGGATACCTTTCGTATATAAGGGTTCGATCCTACGGCTCTCTTCCGTTTTAGAAAGTTATAAAAATGCCAGCCATTCATCTGAAAACAGAGATACCGGGTCCTCGTTCAAGAGAACTTAATGAGGTGCGGCATGAGCACGTCTCACCAGGACCGTTTCACACAACTCCTGTTATTGCATCCCATGCGAAAGGGTCTGTAGTTACAGATGTCGATGGCAACTCATTCTTAGATTTTTCGAGTGGTATCGGTGTTACGAATCTTGGCCACCGTGATGAGGCTGTGATGCGAGCTGTTGCGGAACAGGCTGAGAAATTTGTTCATACGAGTATCAACGTCGTTGCTTACGAAGGATACATCCGTCTAGCAGAGCGGCTGAACGCACTCTTGCCAAAAGCTGCTCCGTGCAAAACATTTCTAGCAAACTCTGGTGCCGAAGCAGTTGAGAATGCGGTTAAGTTTGCGCGTGTGAAAACAGGTCGACAGGCGGTCATCGCTTTTGAGCACGGATATCATGGCCGCACGTACATGGCGATGGCACTTACGGCAAAGGCCCATCCGTATAAAAGTGGATTTGCGCCATTTCCGGCCGAGGTGTATCGGGCGCCATACCCAGATTTTTATCGATGGCCTGGCGTGCAAGGAGATCCAGGGGGGTGTCCGCAGGCGTCGTCATGTCCGCTTGAGCGGTGTTTCTGCCAAGAGGTATTTAATTCGTTTGCCGAGATTGCACGAGGCCAAATTGGTGAACAAAATGTTGCAGCAGTCATTATTGAGCCCGTTGCTGGTGAGGGCGGATTTGTGCCAGCCCCGGCGCCGTTCCTTAAAATGTTGCGTCGATGGTGTGATGAGCACGGTGTTGTACTTATTTTTGATGAAGTTCAGACTGGCTTTGGAAGGACGGGTAGCCTGCTGGCGTGTCATCAATTAGATGTCACTCCTGACCTTGTTGTCATGGCTAAGGGATTAGCGAATGGCCTTCCTCTCTCAGCCGTGACAGGTCGGGCAGATGTCATTGATGCTGTCGGACTCGGCGGTGTTGGTGGAACGTACTGTGGGAATCCACTGGCGTGTGCTGCATCACATGCTGTACTTGATCGATTTGAAGACCCGGCAGTACTAACACACGCCTGCCACATTGGAGAGGTACTGCGTCACAGACTCGAAGCATTTGCTAAACGTTTTCCGTCTGTCGGCCAAACACGTGGACTCGGTCCGATGCGCGCAATCGAACTTGTGACTGATCGAGAAACAAAGCAGCCCAATAAGGCGGCTGCTCAAGCAGTTGTTCAATATGCCTATGAACACGGCTTAATTCTTATGGCATGCGGCACACACGGAAACGTGCTTCGTTTTCTTGTGCCATTAACCATGAATGATGAAGAGTTGAACGAAGGTCTTGCCGTTGTTGAAGATGCTTTAGCAAGTCTCGAGTAAAAATGTCTCCATGCGGGTATGCGTGGCTGAATTGTTCTAATTGCGGCATCTCTGAGATGATTTGTAGGTAGCGTTCTTTTAAATTTGCTAGAGTGGGCTCCCATCGAGAAAAAATATTTCAGCATGGGAGGGCATTTTGTTGAAATTAACATGGATACTCTTCGTCCTTCTTTTTTTGACATTCGATTGTGTCGTTTGTGCAGAGATGACACAGGTCACGAAGCCGAATGTCTTGTTTATTGCCGTGGATGACCTTGCATGCACGCTTGGGTGCTATGGTGATCGAGTTGCAAAAACGCCAAACATCGACCGACTCGCTGCACGAGGTGTATGTTTTCAACGGGCGTACAATCAGTTGCCGCTTTGCAACCCAACACGGGCGTCTCTTCTCACTGGTCTCCGTCCAGATCAGATAAAAGTCTATGATCTTGATCGACACTTCCGTGATGAAATTCCAGATGTTGTAACACTGCCTCAGGCATTTCAGCAGGCTGGCTATTATGTCGCCCGAGTGGGTAAAATTTTTCATTACAACGTTCCAGCTTCAATAGGAACCAACGGCCTCGATGATCCACCGTCGTGGATGCGAGTAGTCAACCCGAAAGGACGAGACACCGCTGAAGAAAACCTTGTTTTTAATGCAGAGCCGAACAGAAAAATTTCTGCGGCACTCAGTTGGCTTGCAGCAGAAGGAAGTGACGAAGAGCAGACAGACGGCATGATTGCCACAGAAGCTATACAAATGATGGCTTCAAATAAGTCGATCCCTTTTTTCTTGGCGGTTGGATTTTTTCGTCCGCATACACCGTATATTGCTCCAAAGAAGTATTTCGATCTGTATTCAACTGAAAAGATGCAGTTGCCATACGCTCCGCAAGACGATCGTGAAGATATACCAGTCGCAGCCTTTGCTCATAATTGTTCAGAGCCGCATTACGGACTTGACAAGGATGTTTTGATTCAGGCAACGAAGGCCTACTACGCCTGTGTTTCGTTTGTTGATGCACAGGTTGGTCGTCTACTCGACGCACTTGATCAGTTTGAACTAACTGAAAACACAATTATTGTTCTCTGGAGTGACCACGGATATCATCTTGGAGATCACCTTGGAGTTTGGCAGAAGCGTACCCTTTTTGAGCAGGCTGCTCGGGCGCCTTTGATTATTCGGGCTCCGAACATGGCAGGGAATGGTCAGATTTGTCGGCGGGTAGTTGAATTCATTGATGTGTATCCATCCCTCACGGCTCTTGCGAAAATACAAGCACCGAGTGGATTGCCTGGCCGTGACTTGAGCCCACTTCTAGTTGACCCGCTTGTAGAATGGGGCGGCTATGCAGTGACGCAAGTCCTACGTCCAGCCGATGCACGACTGCGACAGCCAGTAATGGGCTGTAGTATTCGTGATCATCGTTGGCGATATACAGAGTGGGCTGAGGGAGAGGCCGGAGTAGAGCTTTATGATCATCAGGCTGATCCAATGGAATTCCATAATCTAGCGACTGATCCAGATTCAGAAACGTATGACGTAATAGAGCGACTCCGTACGGCATTGTACAAACGTGCATCCGGGAGAATTCCATCAACGCCCTTTCAATCAAAAAGATTGTGATGGCAGCTTTACTGAGAGAAGATTGGCTGTTCGTTGTCGAGTCTCAAAAATGCATAATGGATCAATAAAAATGTCTATAAAAAAGGTTAGAAAAATGGGTGCTATGAGATTTCTGGTGATCATTCTATTGCTGGCGGGCTTTCGAATGGGAAGAGCTGCAGAGTCTCCAAATATTCTGCTGATTGTTACTGACGAGCATAATTTTCGAACACTTGGCTGCTACCGAGATCACTTGCCTAAAGAGCAGGCGGAGATGTGGGGGCCGGGAGTCATTGTTCAAACACCACATATCGACCGGCTTGCAAGGGAGGGAGTGATTTGTACTCGAGCATATGCGACTGCGCCTGTCTGTTCGCCATGTCGGGCAGCAATGATTACGGGACTTTATCCACAAAATAC
>WLWG01003030.1_pt1 | contig 11919 bp, 16 predicted proteins | sample 6712871 | NCBI WGS metagenome assembly WLWG01 (sample SAMN12718693, study PRJNA515312) | sponge metagenome | isolation source: marine sponge | host: Mycale hentscheli | place: New Zealand: South Island, Marlborough, Capsize Point | collected 2003-05-01 | reverse complement strand
TAAATCTTACGACTGGTGGGTCAAGAATGAACAAAAACAATAACTTAAATAGGGGCTGCCTTCGGGCGGCCTCTTTTTTGTAACGCGATACAGTATATAGGCCAGAAATTAGAAAAAATATTTTTTTGTAAAATATACCCGTAACAGGTGTAACATATGTAACACTCTCGTTAAGACACTATTTTATAACAATAAAAGAACACTGTTACTGTTACATATTCTGTTACATATTTAAAATACAAAATGTAACGCTAAAAACAAGAAATCGCCTAATGGGGGTGTGGCAATATTTTTTTTGAAAAATATATTTCTGGCGTATATAAAGGATACGGTGTTTAACGAACGTGACCTTTTTAACTGAGGATTGATAATGGGTAGCAGAGCAGCAAGCAAGGTAACAGGAAAGCCCCGTGAGACTAGAGGAAGGCCACCGGCCAGCACTGAGCAGCCGTTGACCCGTAAGCAGGAGCTTTTTGTCAAAGAGCTTGTGAGCAAGGACGGGCAGATAACTTTGCGAGAGGCGGCAATCAATGCTGGCTATTCTGCAACGTCGGCGCATAGCAGGGCGTATGAGCTAACCAACCAGCATATCTCGCCTCACGTTGTTGCCGCTATCAATTCCTACCGGCGCGAACTGGATGAAAAATACGGGGTTACCTATCAAAGACATTTACGGGATTTACAAGCTATTCGGGATGTGGCTTTGGAAAACGGGGCGTATTCTGCCGCCGTTCAAGCTGAGTACCGGCGGGGGCAAGCGCAAGGCGACATCTATGTCAGCAAGTCTGAGATCAGAACAGGGTCTATAGACAGCATGAACAAAGAAGATGTTTTGAAAGCTTTAGAGGAGATCAAACAAAGCTATGCCCCGATCACAATCGACATCACTCCCAAAGAAAAGAAAAATGCCAGCAATCGCGGTAAAGCGCGAAAGCGGCTTTTACAAGCAGATGAAGGAAGCGACGCAGAGATCGAAGCGGAAGTTATTACTGACGCGGATTGAAAATTCTGTAGGCGCGGGCATACCTGATTTATTGATATGCGATGAACAGGGTGTATTTCATTTTGTAGAATTGAAGTTTTTGACCAGCAACGGCGTGACCTTGCAGCCGTCGCAGGTGGCGTGGTTATCCCGTCACCATCATAGCCCGACATGGATATTGATCAAAAAGCAGAACAAACCAATGGATGATCCGGAATTGTTCTTGTATCCGGCCAGCGCAGCCGTTGATCTAAAAATGGACGGGTTGCAATCCGTCGAGCCAATACACCATCAAAAAGGCAAATTTAACTGGGATGTGATTTTAGACTTGATATGTCCCAGATAATCCTATATGTAGGGGCGTCGTTAATTAACACGGGAGTTTTGAACGATGAAAGCTTATCTTGTGGAAGTAAATGCGGTGGTCTGGAAACAAATCGAGGTTCGCGCTGAATCAGTCAAGGCGGCAGAAACGCAGGCTCACGCACTTTTTGATCTGTCGGTAGACGGTTGTCCAGAGCGGTATGACCAAAAGACTAGCCAGATTTGGAAAGACGACTCGCCAAATATTCGTAATTGGAAGGAGCTAATGTAATGAAATATTATATTGGGAATATTGACGAGCAATATGGTGAGTTTGAGGTTGAGCAATCCTTCTTATTCGCAACCGCTGGTGATGCCAATCCGTTGATGGAACAGCTTGCCAAAGAGTGGTATGGCGCGGAAGAATCCGAATTGGATTCTGAGGGGTTGCGTGAAGGTATGTATTGGAACCATTTTGAAATGGCTTATGGGGCGGGCAGTCATTATGAAGTGACCAAAGCCACCTATGATGAGCTAAAAGACAAGCGTGTATTTACTGAAATTTATGCTGATGAAGAAGTCAAATACGATAGAACGCCTAAAACTTTTCAGGAGATGGGCGGATGATCGACGTTAAAAGAAAAATCCATATTGATCTGGTGGCCTTGTATGATCTGGCTTACCAGAACGATCTGCCCGAAATATGCGGGGCGTTGTCTAATGTCGAGCATATGGTTTGGGAACTGCGCCGTCGTGATGATAAAGAAGGGAAAAAAGCTTAATGTTTATATTCAGTATTATTGGCCGATTGCTTTACGGTAAAGACTGGGAAAAACACACCCAAAAGCGAACGCGATATGTGAAACGCCGACGCCGATAGAAATTTATAAAAATTCAAGCTTGACTAATATGGGCTTTTATGAGACAACCATCACCAGCGGCAGCAATGTTGCTGGTTTTTTAACTTCTACGGGAAATAGAAAAATGACACATACTATCGAAAATTCACAAAACACCTTGACACGTTTACTGGAAAAAGTTCGCGACGATGCGGCAAGAAAATCAGATTATATTGCCCCGACGCATGATTTACAGAAAACCACTAATGATCAGGGTGAACCCCAAATCGTCATTGAACAGCGGGGCGGCGAGCCAACACGCGTTTTAAATGTTAATGACGTTGCGTTTGGGCAGATTGCCAGCCATGCGGGCATTGACGTTAGAACCGCTCGCCGGTTGCAGGCGGGCTATTCTGATCAATTCGACGGGCTGTTAAATGCTATCTGGCAAAAAGAACCGTCGGTTCGTATGTTGCGGGCTCATGACGGGTTGGCTTTGTCCGACGGCGGCATTGGCACGTTGCGGGCTTTTGTGTCGGATAAGTTTAAAACCTACGATCACGTCAATTTGTTAAATGATGCCTTGCCGCAATTGATGGAAAGCGACGCCCGCTTTCAGGTTGTTAATGCAACCGTCACCGACAAACGGCTTTATCTGCGTTTAAAATCCCTTGCCCATACTGGTGATGGCGCGGGTGTTGGTGACGTTATGGCCAATGGTATTGGCTTGCAAAACAGTGAAGTTGGTGCGGGTTCGGTGTCGGTGTATCAGGTGGCTTGGACACTGGCTTGTTTAAACGGTATGCAAACCCAAAACAAAACACGGTCAAGCCATATCACCAGCGGCCGTGATGCCGACGATTGGGGCTTGCTTTCGGATGAAGCGAAAGATGCTGATAATGCCGCCCTTGGTTTGAAAATTCGTGACCTTGTCGGCGTCTATTCAAGCCGTGAGAGTTTTGACGCTATTCTTGACGGTATGAAAGCCGCCGCCGCCGACGTGATCGACGGGGTTGCGATCGACAAAACCGACATTGTTGCAAATTTGGGCGCGGTTATGAAATTAACCAAATCTGAAACAAGCGACGTAATGAACGGGCTTTTGGACACGATCGGCCAGTCAGGTTATGAGCGCGACAAGCCGCTATCACGGGCAACCCTGATTAACGCCGTGACGGCGGTATCACACAAGGCCGACGCTGACGACGTCGATTTGTGGCAGCAACGCGGCGGGCAACTCTTAAACATGCGCCCCGCCGACTGGCAACGGGTGGCGGTTGCCGCATAATATAAAATACCTTTCCCCGATCAGCCCCGCCCTCAAAAGCGGGGCTTTTTGTTTGGGCTTGCATTACATGGGATAATATGCGATAAAGCGGAAAGTTTTAAATTTTCTGGAAAGGGTTTTACCATGTTAAAAACTACGGCTATCAGTACTGCGAAAAAAACGGCGGGTTGCGCCGTCACATATCGCGCCGGAACCGGTGACAAGTTTGCAACGTGCCCCGCTAGCTGCACATTAAATCCAAGCGGGCGCGGTTGCGCCGAAATAGATGAAGCCTACCTTGACGCGGTTTCGGCCGCCGTGCCCCGTCGCGGTATCTCTTTTACCTATTCCCATTTTGACCCGCTTTTTTGGGCTCATAAATTGGCCGCCGGTAAAACCGTGATTAATTACAGCGCCGACGGTTTAAATGACGCCTATTCGGCGTTCAACTGGCGCGTTCCGGTTGTCACCGTCACCCCTGAAAACTTTTTTGCAAATGGCAAATGGGATAAATTGGCCGATGTTCGTTTGGTACGCTGCCCCGCCGAATATAACAGCGCGGTAACGTGCAACAATTGCGGCGGCGGCTTACCGCTTTGCGCCCGCCCCGATCGTGATTATATTATCACGTTTACCGCGCATGGATCAGGCAAGAAAAAAATCAACACCGGTCAGCGCGGCGGGTGTTATGCCGACGGCGGCAACGTCAATATCCACTGGCAGAATACCGCTAAACAGGCGCAAGCTCAAACCGACGGCGAGCGGTTGCGGGCTTTTGTTAAAACACTACCAACCGGCGCAATATTGCGCCAGCACGTTGCTGGTGATATCGGGAAAGAATAACCCGCCTCGCATTGCCCCATTGCCCCGCCCTGATCGGCGGGGTTTTTTTTTATTTGACAGGCTGGCCGGTGTTATCGCATATTATCCTATCAGCGGCCGGATTGGCTGGCCGCACTTACTACGGGAAATAGTAAAAATGGAAAATCAAAACTTTATACCAGCCGAAACCCTCGATCCCCGCGATCAACAAATCGTTGATTTGGAAAGCCAGCTTGAGCACTATCGCCGACGGGATCAATTGAAAGCCGAACAGCTTGGCCAGTTGGGCGATGCGATCATGGGCGTGATCGGTGACAAGGTTGAAGCCGTTATTGATAGCCGCGTTGGTGACCTTATCGAAACCGCTATGAATGAGTTCAACATTCGGGATCATGAATATGAAATCGGGGATATGATTGACGAACGGTTGCCGGAAGGCTTGGATGATGAGAGCCGTTCGGATGATTTGAAATCCGCGATCAAAGAAGTTTTAGCCGGTGCGACGTTAACAATGGATATTGAATAGCCGAATAAGCCTCGCACAAGCCAATAACCGCCCCCGCTGGTGCATCACTAGCGGGGGTTTTTTAATGCCTGCTAGCTGGCCTGCGTTGCGCGTTTAAAAGAGTTAATGAAGCCGCGCCGTGCCCCGCGCCCTTTGTCTCAAACATACCAGCCCGTGCACCGTGCCCCGTGATCGGCTGGCCGTGATCCGTGATCCGTGATCGGCTGGCCATGATCCGCCAACCGGCAACCGTGACCCGTGACCCGTGCCCCGTGCCCCGTGCCCCGCCAACCGTGCACCGGCTGGCCATGATCCGGCTGGCAAATCGCGTCGGCAGCGGGCAACGATCCGCCGACCGGCTGGCCGGAATTACCGGTAATTGCCCCGGACGCGCTGCCCGTGAAAAAACGTCGGGTCCCTTCCAATATCGGGTCAAAAACCGCAGAAATCCGCCAAAAATCCGCGATCCGCGCGCCGCCGCCACCGGCCTGCCTAGCGGGGGCATGGGCCATGTTTCTCTCAAATAATTACAGGAAAAACGATATGAATGTTTCACGTGAAACAATTGCCTATTTTTTAGGCACCTCCTGCCCAAATACTGAGCTTAGGTTGCCTATTTTTTAGGCAAAAACGCAAAGCTTGTTAACTGAGCAAAAAACAGGCATAAAATATTTTATAATTTTTTAACTTTTGGGCATGGGTGACGTGAAAAGAATACATATCAACCAACACATTATAAGAGCCAACGCAAAGTCAGGTGATCGTAATCCTGTAATCACCGTGAAAGAAGGACGAAGCAATACTTACGCTCACCGCGTTCAGGTAAACGGGCCAAGCACCGTGGTGTACAGCCCAGACAAACCTCTTTCCTGTGGCGCGAAGGTTTGGATAGAGACCGATGCCGATGTTTTTTTAACTTAGGGGCCCCCAATGGATGTTTCAGATCAGGAGTTGAAGCTTCGCCTGCGACTCGCACAAATCGAGAAAAATGAAGCTTGTCAGGAAGACTTTTTAGTTTTTGTAAAAAATATGTGGCCCGAGTTTATTGCTGGTCGGCACCATAAAATTATTGCGGAAAAACTTGAGCGAGTAGCGAAGGGCGAGCTAAAGCGGCTGATCATCAATATGGCACCGCGGCACACCAAGTCGGAGTTTGCGTCTTTCTTGTTTCCTGCATGGATGATGGGCCGCAACCCTAAAATGAAAATCATTCAGGCGACGCACACAACCGAGCTCGCCGTCAACTTTGGCCGTAAAACAAAAAACCTTTTGGACGACGACCGCTACAAGGAGGTTTTCCCGGATGTTAAATTGGCGGCGGATAGTAAAGCGTCTGGACGTTGGGATACCTCTAGCGGAGGCATGTACTATGCTGTTGGCGTTGGCAGTAATCTTGCTGGCCGTGGTGGGGATCTTGTAATTATTGACGATCCACACTCCGAGCAGACGGCGATGTCCGCCAACGGCTTTGATGATGCGTGGGATTGGTACACTGGGGGCCCCCGTCAGAGGCTCCAGCCGGGTGGGTCGATTGTTTTGGTTCAGACCCGGTGGTCCGAGAAAGATATGACGGGGCAGCTTCTTCGTGCGATGGCTAAAGACCCCCTAGCGGACCAGTGGGAGGTTGTGGAACTTCCAGCTATTTTCAACGACGACAAGCCGTGCTGGCCGGAGTTCTGGTCTATGGAAGACTTGACTGCGGTTAAAGCATCTATTCCTCCGAGCAAGTGGAACGCGCAGTATCAACAGAACCCGACTGGCGAAGAGAATGCGATTATTCCTCGCGAGTGGTGGAATAAATGGGAAAAAGAAAAAATTCCCAACCTTGAGTATGTGATACAAAGTTATGACACGGCCTTTAGTAAGCGGGAGACTGCGGATTATTCTGCCATAACCACGTGGGGTGTGTTTCACCCCGAGGAGGTAGGGGGTCCCCCGGCGCTTATTTTGTTAGACAGTCAGAAAGGGCGCTGGGATTTTCCGGAGTTAAAACGTATTGCCTTTGAGCAATATGAATACTGGGACCCCGATACTATTGTGGTCGAAGCCAAGGCTTCTGGCTTACCGCTTACGCACGAATTAAGAAACATGGGAATACCGGTTGTTAACTTTACGCCGAGCAAAGGAAATGATAAGATAACCCGAGTTCATTCTGTATCGCCCTTGTTTGAGGCGGGTATGGTCTGGGCCCCAGATACCGTCTTCGCTGACGAGCTAATCGAAGAAGTGGCAGCGTTTCCTAACGGGGAGTATGATGATTTGGTAGACAGCATGACACAGGCTTTGATGAGGTATCGTCAGGGAAATTTTGTTCAGTTGCCGACGGATGATTGGGGCGATGAGGAAAAAAACGTAAAGGTTAGGGCGTATTACTAATGAACAACTATGTGGTAAGAATGGCTGATGGCGGTATTATTGGGGGGCTTGACCGGCTTGGAACCTTGTCGGGGAACGTAAAGCAGGCTTTGAGTAATATCGTTTATGGCGGTGGCGGCCGAGGTGGTCAGTCTTCCGCACTTGGGGATTTTGGTTTGGGTAGCCAGCAGCCCTCTTTTAACCAGCTTCCTCCTCCGCTCCCCTCCGTTCAAGGCCCAATGGTGGAAAACAACCCCCGGGGGGCCCCGATTACCAGTCAACCCCCCATGTTTGAACCGTATGGCTTTGAAGGTGGCGCTATGTCTCCGCCTGTTCCCGGCGACTTTTCGTCAAACATCGAAAGCGAGATGTCTGCGGGCTCCCCGTATTTCAATATGTCAGGCACAGGTCCGATGCAGCCCCTTCAGACTATTGAGCCTTCCCCTGAACAGCAGCACCGCCTTAATGCTTTGGGGATTAGGCCGGGTTTAGGGGTTAATTCGCCCAACTACGCCTCTAACCCACTGGGTATTGCCAGTGTTTTTCAAAGGGCTCTGAGATTTGGGGAGGGCGGAGCGGTGGTATCACTAGGCGCGGGAGAACCGGGCTACGTGGACATGGGTAGCCTGTCCATGAACGATATGTTCGCGGTTCCTTCCCAACCCGGGGACGAGTACTACATTGGGGAGTTTCCCGGCCGCGTATACCGCGAAGGCGACCAGATCACTGATCCGTACTACGAGGGGCCCGAATATAATTTTGAAGCCGAAGACCCGCGGCGCTTCGACCTTTATGAAGACAGCGGGCAGTTTGCACCGCCGCTCACGGATCAAGGTATCATTCCGTTTGACGAAGAAGGTCGTGCGCGGCCCACGTATCCTAGCTTTCAGGAATACATGGAGACAGACGACTCAGGTAACGTAGGTATAATGGCTAGCCTTGGTAAAGACGAGGACACCACGGGTCCCCTGCAAGTGGACCCGGATTACTCGGGCATAGAGGCTTTTGATATCTACCAAGGTCTGGCCCCGGAGCAGTTTAAACGTCGCCGTATACAAGACCAAAAGTTTGATAAAAAACGCGGTTTTAAGTTTGGTCAAATGGTTCGTTTAGATGCTATGGATAATAAGCTAATGAAGATGGGGGGAGCCTCCCCGCGGAGCTTTAGTCCGGAGGTAGCGGACCAAATGTATAGTATTTTGGGGCGCGACGTTGGCTGATAGAAAAACAGGATTGCCGGTAGACCCTACGTCTCCCCTTATATCTCAAATAATTTCACCTCTTGTGCCCATGTCGTATCAAGTGGACGAGCCTTATTCTGTGAACACACAAGATATAGACGGGGGCGTAGTTTATTCTGAGACTCCGATGAAAGTCTCTGACCCGCAGTTCGCGGTTCCCCCTATCATTACCGGGGGTATTGAGTTTTTCAAACAGTTTATGGATGACCCGTCAGAGACGGCGGGCGGTATCGCTTCGGCTGTTGGGGAGGAGTTAAAAGAATACCCTGCCCGTCAGCTTCGTACCGCACTAGCTGGTGGCGAGACATTTAATCCTGAAACAGGAGAAATTGAACGGTTTGATCCGTTTGCTGTACCGGCCACAGTGGCGGCGGGCACCGCGGTTAGTGTAGCGAGAACCCTTGGCAAAGACGGAAGTGGTCCTGTTTTAGGTATTATGGGAGGCCGTATGGCAAAAGACGGCCCCAGTAAATTTAGTCAAGCTCGTTCCGCAAAAAATTCTGGAAAATCTAGACAAGAGGTGTTTGATGAAGCTCAAGCTTACTTTGACGACGATATCTTAGGTCAGGATTCTGCGGCCTTTCGTTTTGAAATACCTACGTCTAATTCTAAGCTAAACGACAAGCAGGTCTTTGACGGTAGAATGGAGGGTTTTCGTTCTGTTGAACGTGACGAGTACGACGGGGCAAGGTCCGTTAATGACGCGCCCTTTGCACGTTTGGAAGATATTTTAGATTTCCCGGAGTTGTATCAGCAGTATCCGGAAATAAGAGATTTAGATGTAGCGCGGATAAATGAATTTGGCGGGGCGTTTTACCACCCGATAGAAAACTACATAGGTGTAGCAGACCAGTTGGATAATGAGTCTTTTCAATCAGCGTTATTACACGAGATTCAACATTGGGTGCAGCATAAAGAGGGGTTTCCTAAAGGCGGGAACACTGAAAACATTCAAAACCAGTTAGCTTATCGCATGGAGGGCGCGGACCCTGAAATGTTGAAGGGTCCAGCTAGGGATTTGTACGAGTCTTTGTACGGGGAAGCTGAAGCACGGGCCGTTCAACGACGTTTTTTAGACCCGGAAGAAGCCAAGCTAACACCTGTTTTAACCCGCCAAAGAGAAGCCTCTGACGGTGATGTTTCAATGGATGAAATGGACGCCGTGGAGCGCGGGGAACAGGGGTTGATAGAAGCTTTGGAATATGGGGACAATGAAATTCGTCAAGCAATAGAAAAAGGAGCAGGACTTCAATTATTAACTTCTAAAATGGAAATATTAGCTGAAGAATATGCTAATAATCTTAATTCCAAAATAGAAAATATTAGAATAATGAAAGAACCCAAAGAAGAGAAGAAAATCAAAGCACTTAATCTTTTAGTTAAAGAAAAAAAGATAGAGCTTTTAGGTTTAGACTATCTACCAGAGTGTGAAGAGGAGGAGTATACAGAGCCTAATAATGTAAATAAAATGGAAGCTATTACTAAGTGGCTAGAGTCTAATTATATTGATTATGATGGAGAGGACTTAGACTATGATAGTGAGGTACTTAAAAAGATATACTATAAGACTATCTATGAAGAGGTCTTTGAGAATGGTAAAAAGATAGCTCAGCTTAGTAGAGAGACAGGGATAAGTTACTACTCCTTATACAATACAGTGAGGCATATTAAAAAACAAATAAAAGAACAATGAAAGTATTAGAATTATTTGCTGGTAGCAGAAGCATAGGTAAAGCCTGTGAGAGCTTAGGCTATGAAGTTTTTAGTAGTGATATAACAGACTTTGGAGGTATAGACTATGTAGTAGATATACTAGATTTTGATGTAAGCAAAGTACCCTTTAAGCCAGATATTATATGGGCATCTCCTCCTTGTACATATTTTAGTGTAGCTAGTATAGGTAAGCACTGGAATAAAGACCATACACCTAAGTCAGAGAATGCTTTAAAAGGTGTGGCTTTTGTAGAAAAAACTATAGAGATAATTAAAGAATTAAAACCTAAATATTGGTATATAGAAAACCCTAGAGGTAAGTTAAGAAAATTAGATATAGTAAAAGGATTACCTCGTACTACTGTATGGTATTGTAGATATGGAGATACTAGAGCTAAGCCTACTGATATCTGGACTAACAATATTAGATCACTACTTAATCCTAATGGATGGTGTCCTAGACCAGAGTGTAAAAATGGTAATAAGAACTGCCACCACGAGTCAGCTCCTAGAGGAAGTCAGACTGGTACACAGGGTTTAAAAGGTAATTATAATAGGAGTAAGATACCAGAAGAGTTATGTTTAGAAATATTAAATAATAGTAAATGAAAGTAGGAACAATATTAGAGAAGATATTTAAAGCTACAGGTATACAGTGGGTAGTTAAAAAGATATGGGGAGAGGACTGTGGCTGTAAAGAGAGAAGAGATAAACTAGATAATTACTTTGATAGAAAATGACTTTAGAACAATACACTAACTGGGAGCAGTTTAGAAATAAAGAGGGGAATAAAGTAACCTCTAAAGAGTTTGAGATGATAGCTAGATACTATTCAGAAGTATATAGAAAAAAGTATCAGAAACCATCTTGCACATCTTGTAACTTCAAAACATACCAAAGATGGATAAACGAACTTAATGCTCACTTTGAGAGTATAGAGAAACCAACAGAATGAATATAGAGAAATACGAAAAATCCTTAATAGCTTTACTTAATCTTGATGGTTGGGATCTTGAATGGTGTGGGGATGAGAATACCTTTTATGATGCTCGTGGATACACACCAAAGCGTTTTAAGGCTGTTGTAGAGATTAAATGTAGGAACAAGTACTATGACACCAAAATGATAGAAAAAGCCAAATACGATAGGCTAATGGGCTTAGAGGAGGATGTGGTCAAAATATACTTTGTTAATGATCCTAAAGGGAATTATCTATACTGGTTGAATAAAATAGAGATGCCTACTATAGAAGAGTCCAACTGTCCTAAAACTACTATGTGGGATAAGACTAAAGTAAAAAAAGAAGTATATATGCTAAAAGAGTCTCAAGCTTCAGTGATAAATAGGTATGAGGAGGATGAGCCTAGAGTATGGGATGAGTACTTCAAAAAGAAATAATTGTTAATTAATTTGGAAAGTTATAAACAATTTTGTAGTTTAGCTTAAAATTAATGATAACAAGTGAATATACTAGAGAAACAACTATTTGAGGCAAACTTTGAGGCTATAGCTACTCAGTTTGTAAAATGGAAAGAGGCTAAGCCAGATAACAAAATACTAGACTCTTTAGCTAAAAGCCTTTATGAAATGTATACCTATACTAATTCTTTAGAGATTAGAGAGATGGTACTAGAGAAACAAAACAAAAAGCTAAGAGATGATAACTTTAACTTAAGATTGAATGATGACAGAAGTAGAGCTAAATGATGTAACTCTATGGGTAGAGTATGACTTTAATAAGGGAGAAGAGCAAACCTATGACTATGTAGGCTCAGCTCCAGATGTAGATTTACACTCAGTATTTGTAGGTACTCAAGATATTTATAACCTATTAGATGCAAACCAATTAGAAGAGATAAAAGATTTATTAATTAAAAACCATATAGAACAAT
>WLWG01003025.1_pt1 | contig 11930 bp, 15 predicted proteins | sample 6712871 | NCBI WGS metagenome assembly WLWG01 (sample SAMN12718693, study PRJNA515312) | sponge metagenome | isolation source: marine sponge | host: Mycale hentscheli | place: New Zealand: South Island, Marlborough, Capsize Point | collected 2003-05-01 | reverse complement strand
GAAACAAACCTACAAAAATGTACTAGGAGGGACTATGTCCCTACGGAATTTATTTCAATTTGGTAAGCGGCTTCTTAAAGGTAAAAAAGAATCAGCGCAACCGGCTACCGGACAACAACAAAAACAAATAACCTACGAAGGTAAGCCGTCACAGGCTACCGGACAAGAACTAGCAAAACAAGAATTAAAAAACCCACCTGTTGTTTTAAAAAAAACAAAAGCTTTACAAATGGGTGATGATATTGCTCCTGCGTTTGGATCCTCTACTTATGACTGGGCGATGAAAATAGGAAGAGGTAAATATTCAGCTGACGAGTGGCTTAACCATTTAACATCAACACGTCAATCAACATTTAGAATATTTGGTAAACCAGCAAAGAAATTAGAAAGAGCTGAAAAAAGATTTAAATACGACTCAGGGCCTTTTGCTGGTAAAGAAGTTAACATATCCAAAGAAGAATTATTTGATACCAATCTTGCTATATTTAACCAAGCTGGAGATTTGACTGGTGGATTATTGTATGCAGCTAAAAAGTTTGGTTTAAAATTAGATGCAAATGAAGTAGGTGCAATGATCAAACTCAATCCTGTAAACAGATTAAAATTTAGAGAATTTGGAATACCTGCACAAGCACAAGAAGCTTTTGATAAATCAATAACAAATGCAAGAAACACTGTTAGAAATTTACAAGTAAAAAATAAAGATAAATTAACTTTGAAAGATGACTTAGATGATGTCCAATATTATTTAAAAAATGATGGTAAATTACCTCCTACTTCTCAAATAGAGGAGCTTAATCGTGCCGTTAAAAAAGTTTCTGTAAATTTACCGATGGATGAAAGAAAAGTTTTAAATCAAGCGGTTGGAGAGTTAAACCAAAAAATAGCACCACTTAGAGCAACTAAAACAAAATATGGGTCAGAATCAAATTACACTTTACAGGGTGGTAAAGATTATAGAGAAACAGTTTTTCATTTAGATGAACCAATCAAATCAAATAGAAATCCCTTTACGGATCCTGGACACTTTAGTGATACAGGATTAAAAAATCAAATATATCATGTTCGTTTTGATACTAGATTTACACCTGATGGTAAAAAAGTTTTTATGATAAATGAAATACAATCTGACGTAAATCAATCAGTTGCAAAAGGTTTATCTAAGGCTCAACAATTGGGAGGTATAAGTAGAGTTAATCCTTTTCAAGCAGATTTAGAAATGAATTTACTAGCTTCAAATAGGGGTAAATTGATGGAAGAAATTACAGAGGCTGTTGCAAAAGGTCAGCCGAATAAAGTTCGTGCTTTAAGTAAAGAGGCTAGAGAAATTCAAAACAAAATGAATAATGTTTTTCAACAAAGAAATATTGGTTCAGAAAAAACATATGACTATTTTCCATTAGTAGAAGCAGATGCTTATGGAGACCATGCATTAAAATATCTTATGCAAAAGGCAGCAAGAGAAGGTGTAGATTATGTAGCTGTCGCACCATTTAGTAAATTAAGTTACAGACAAGGTTACAAAGCTGGTAACGAAAGATTCTATGGATATGCAACAGGGAAAGGTATTGATAACAAGGGTAAGGCTGTAATGCCTGAGCTGATGAAAAAATCTGCAAGATTTTATAATTCAAAAGCAGGGCCTACTAAAATCTCACTATCAGATCCAAAAATGCCATACAAAAAAGTAAGAAAAGATGAATTTAAATATCCAGATAAAGTACAAAAAGGTAAAAAAATTACTAGTGAATACCATGACGAAGTTTCATTAAACCCTTTTTCTGGATCTAAACTTATACCAGAAGGAGATCCAAGGTTGTATTTTGATGCGTTTGCGATTAGAGTCAACCCGCTTATGAGAAGCACGCAAAAAACTTACAAATCTACAGGTGGACTTGTAGTAGATATGTTTAAACCAATGAGGTACAATTAATAATGGCCGTAGAGAAAAATAACGAAGTATTAGAAGAAGAAATTCAAGAACAACCTGATGGTTTACCCATTGATGTAACAATTGAAGGTGAAGAAGAGGTTGTTGAAGAAAGACCTCAAGATGATTTCAATGCCAATCTATCTGAAGATATGGACGAAAGAACTCTTCAATCGATGGCCAGTGATTTAATTGCTGAATACAAAAAAGATAAAAATTCAAGAAAAGAATGGGAAGAAGCCTACATAAAAGGTTTAGAATTATTAGGTACAAAATACCAAGAAGTTACAAAACCATTTAGAGGAGCAAGTGGTGTAACACATCCACTACTAGCTGAATCAGTTACACAGTTTCAAGCACAAGCTTACAAAGAATTAATACCCTCAGATGGTCCTGTAAGAACTCAAGTGGTTGGTTTACAAACACCACAAGTTGAAGCTCAAGCAGATAGAGTAAAAGAGTACATGAATTTTTTACTTATGGAGGAGATGGAAGAGTATACAACTGACATGGATCAAATGTTATTTTACTTACCCTTGTCCGGTAGCACATTTAAAAAAGTATATTACGATGCAATGATGGGCAGACCTTGTTCTAAATTTATTCCTGCAGAAGATTTAGTAGTTCCTTACTACGCATCTGATTTAAAAGATTGTGAAAGAATAACTCACATCATTAAAATGACAGAGAATGATGTTAACAAAAAAATGGCTGCTGGTTTCTATCGAGACATTGAACTTGCAAAACCAAACGAGTCAACGGACCAAGTACAACAAAAGGTAAATGAATTACAAGGAGTCAAAAGAACTGAGTCAGATAACCTACACACTATTTTAGAAATGCACGTAGATTTAAACTTAGATGACTATGAAGATTTTGATGACAAAGCTAAAAAAGTAAAAATTCCATACATTGTAACAATTGATGAAGCATCTGGAGAGATACTTTCAATATACAGAAACTACAAACCAAATGATATTTCATATGCAAGAAGCGAATATTTTGTTCATTATAAATTTTTACCTGGATTAGGTTTTTATGGTTTTGGTTTAACACACATGATTGGTGGGTTAAGTAGAGCTGCCACTCAATCACTAAGACAATTAATTGATGCAGGAACTTTAAAAAATTTACCAGCAGGATTCAAGTCGAGAGGTATTAGAGTAAGAGATGATGATCAACCAATTCAACCAGGAGAGTTTAGAGATGTAGATGCGCCTGGTGGAAACATACGTGATCAGTTTTTTAATTTACCTTTTACAGAACCATCTACAACTTTATTTCAACTTTTAGGCTTTGTTGTACAAGCAGGACAAAAATTTGCAGCTATCACAGACTCAGGTGTTGGTAATGACACACAAAATAGAGCTGTTGGTACTACTATTGCTTTAATGGAACGTGGTTCACGTGTAATGAGTGGTGTTCACAAAAGATGTTACTACGCAATGAGGCTAGAATTTAAAATTTTAGCAAAAATTTGTCAGGAATCACTACCACCAGAGTATCCATACGATGTTTATGGTGGACCAAGACAAATAAAACAATCTGATTTTGATGAAAGGATTGATATTTTACCTGTTGCTGATCCAAATATTATGTCAATGGCTCAAAGAGTGACTTTAGCACAGACACAATTACAAATTGCACAATCAAATCCACAACTTCATAACATTCATGAAGCCTACAGAAGGGTTTATGAGGCTTTGGGTACAAAACAAATTGAAGGTTTACTTAAACCTGCACCAAAACAACCAGAACCACTTGATCCTGCAAAGGAAAATGCACGTGCATTGCAAATGCAACTACTGACTGCCTTTGAATTTCAAGATCACGATGCCCACATAGCTGCTCACATGGCATTTATGGCATCAAGAATGGTACAAATTAATCCACAAGTGTATGCATTGATGCAATCACACATATCAGACCATATTTCTTTCAAAGCTAAGGCAGAAGTAAAGGCTGTAATGTCAGAAAACCCTCAAATGCAGATGATGGCACAACAAAACCCGGAACAATTTGAAATAATGTTTGAAGCTGAGGTTGCAAAAGTTGCTGCTAAGATAACACAAGAGTTAGTTCAGTCTGAACAAGCAACAAATGCTGCAAAACAAGATCCTTTAGTTAGAATTAAACAACAAGAAGTTGATTTAAAAGCTATGGACTTACAAAGAAAGGCTGAAGAGACACAATTTAAACAAGATCAAGAAAATATGAGAGCACAAGAAAGATTAGGCTTCGATTATGATAGACTTGCTACGCAAGATTCACAATCCGATGAAAGATTAGAAATTGCGAGGCAAAAACTTGCGAAGAAATAACGAAAAAGGTTTAAGTGGAGGAGTTAAATTTGGGCCACCGCCCAAAAGAGGACCAAATCCACAAGGAATCAAAATGGTTAGGTCTAATGGAAAAAAACTCTTACGAAAGTCTGTCAAAAAAAAGTAAAATAATTTTTTTAGCAGGAATATTTGATGGTGAAGGCAGTTTTGGAGTTTGGGGTAAGGGAAATAATAGAAAATCATTTCAATGTTCTGTTGAAATGTGTGATCAAGACATAATACAACGGTTTAGCGATATTTTTGGTGGATCTATATTGCAAGTTAAAATAAGAAGATCTAATTGGAAACAAACTTGGAAATGGAAACTGAGTGGTAAGAGGGCTTTCGCGTGTATTGGAAAAATGGTAGAATATATGTGTCAAAGACGAAAGGACAAATACAATGTGGTTAAGTGCAATCAAATTAGCGGTTAGTGCAGGAAGCAAAATCTACGCTAACAAGCAAAGAACGAAGATGGCGATGTCAGATGCACAATTAATGCATGCAGAACGTATGGCCCGAGGAGATGAAGCTTACCAGGGAAAACTTTTAGAGGCCCGACAATCAGACTGGAAAGACGAGGCAGTTTTGATAATTCTCAGTTTGCCCGTTTTGGTGCTCGCTTGGGCAGTCGTATCGGATGATCCAACCGCAATGGACAAAGTAAAATTATTTTTTGATATGTTCTCTCAGCTCCCGTCATGGTTCACAAATTTGTGGATCTTGGTCGTTGCGAGTATTTATGGTATAAAGGGAACACAAATATTCCGTAACGGAGGAGGAAAAAAATGAAAAAAATTTGGAATTGGATAAAAAACTTATTTACACCTACAAGAGTAGAACCAACTATAACTTCAGTTAAACCTAAAGTAGACTTAACAGGTCTTACAAAAGGTGATATAAAGAAACTTAAAGCACAAGGAAAACTATGACAAAACTATGCCCAAGAGGTAAAGCAGCAGCGAAGAGAAAATTTAAAGTATATCCGTCAGCATACGCGAACGCATATGCTAGCAAAATTTGTGCAGGTAAAATTAAAGATCCATCAGGTACAAAAAGAAAAGATTTTAAAGGACCAAAACCAATGAGTAAGGGTGGTGGTGCTGATACAGGAGTTGTCGGTGAAAGAAGAAGCAAAATAGGTGTTGCGTTTAATAAAGCAAAAAGACAAGGTGAAAGTATTCTGGGCCCTAAAGGAAGAAAACAAAGACTCAAAATAATTAAAGGAATGGCAGAGTCTGCTATGAATAGAAAAAATATTCAAAAACGTTTAGAATCTGAAAAATCTTTTGCACAAGGACGAAGAGAATTATTTAAAAGCACAGCAGGAAAAAAAATACCAGCTATTAAAAAAGGTGCATTGATGATTCTCATTGGTGTTGGCAAAAAGAAAAAAGTTCAAAAGAAAATGATGGGTGGTATGCCAACTGCAGGTGCTATGTCAGGCATGGGTAGATTACAAAAAGCTCAAATGAATAAAGGTGGTGGTGCTGATTACATGAATACTGTAAAAGCTAAAAAAAGAGGTAACCCTGCAGTAGTAGGTTCACCTCCAAAGAAAAGATCTGGCGGTGGAATGGTTAGAGGTTTCGGAGCTGCTATTAGAGGAAAGAATTTCGAAGGCGTTTTTTAATGTATAAACGTGGTACTTGTTGGGAGGGCTACGTACAAGCCGGAATGAAAAAAAAGGGGAACAAGATGGTTCCTAATTGTGTGCCTGCAGGCAAAAAGAAAATGGCTGAAGGTGGTCTTACAAAATGGTTCAAACAAAAATGGGTCGATATAGGTTCAAAAAAGAAAGGCGGAGGTTTTAGAGAATGTGGAAGAAAATCTGCAAGTGGATCAAAAAGAGCATACCCCAAATGCGTGCCTGCTGCAAAAGCCGCCCAAATGACAGACTCGCAAAGACGTTCTGCTGTTGCGAGAAAAAGAAGTAGAGCACAAGGAGTAGGTGGAAAACCTACAAATGTAAAAACATTTGCAAAAAGATCTTAAAGCTATATAAATGCTGCATGGCCATTGAGGGCGACAGCACAGAATACGAACTACTTATCCAATGGTGTGAGAAACTTCCTTTTTTTGAAGAACCTAAATCAGTCACTACTTGTGAAATTGGTGTTAGAAAAGGACTTGGTTCTAAATTAATAATTAATTCAATAAAAAAAAGAATTGGTAATAAGCCATACGAACACATTGGTGTTGATCCATATAATAATTTAAATTATCAACATTACGATCATACAGATCCAGAAACACAAGATTATACTGATGCAATGCGCCAACAAATGGTGAACGATCTAGCATCAGAAAAAAATTTTAACTTTTATCATTTGACTGATATTCAATTTATGACTCTCTTTGGTTCGTCAGATAAAATTTTTGATTTAGTTCATTTTGATGGACCACACATGACCAAAGATGTAATGCGAGAGGCGATATGGTTTGCAGATAAATCAAGAGTTGGAACAAGATTTGTATTTGATGATCACAGAAAATTTGGCATGAGAGATGTAGAGGCAACTCTTAAATATTGGAATTTTGAATTAATAGGAGTAGGAACAAATAAAATTTGTTTAGAAAGAAAATAATGGATATTGATACAATTACACTGGTTAATAATAAAATTAAGAAAAAACTTCAACAACTCAAAGACCACGCTATATATGGTGTTGACACCATGGACAAACTACAATATGTTAGGGGTCAAATCAGGTCTCTAGAAGGCTTGCAACAGGATCTTAAAGACCTGCTGAAAACAACGGAGTATGAAGATGAACAAGTCCACGGAGACACCGAAACGGACTGAAGCACTTTTGGACGCTTACAAAAGCGAAGAAGAAGTCAAAACAGTCCTTGATCCTAAAGCGATCAAACAATCAACGTTAGATAGTTTACCAACACCAACTGGTTACAGGTTATTAGTATTACCATATGCTGGTCCTAAAAAAACCAAAGGTGGTTTATGGCTATCTGATACAACACAAGAAACAATACAAATGACTACAGTTTGTGGTCTTGTATTAAAAATGGGAGATCTTTGTTATCAAGACAAAGACAAATTTCCAAAAGGAGCTTGGTGTAAACTAAATTCATGGGTAATTTTTAGTAGATACGCAGGTTCAAGATTCAAAATAGATGGAGGAGAAGTAAGAATACTCAATGATGATGAGATCATTGCTAACATAACTGATCCAAACGATATTTTGCACCATTATTAAGGAGGACAAAAAATGGCTGAAGAAACAAAAAATCCAGAAGTTGAATTAGATACTGACGGTGTAAATGAAGAAACGATTAATGTTGAAGCTCCAGAAGTTTCAAATGAATCATTCGAAAAAAAACAAGATGTAGACTTAGGTTATGTAGACGTAAGTCAAGGCGGTAAATCTGCCAAGGAACTTTTGCAGGAAACAAAAGAAGAAGAACCTGAAAAAGAAGCAGAACCTAAACTTGAACAAAAAGAAGAAAAAGAAGAGGATGGTCTTCAAGATTATTCTGATAAAGTTCAAAAAAGAATAAAAAAATTAACTTTTCAAATTAGAGAAGCAGAAAGAAGAGAAAAAGCTGCTGTCGAATACGCGAAAGGTCTTAAGAATAAGTATGAAACTGCAGAAGCTAAATATGATGAAGTTGATACTAATTATCTTAAGGAATACGATGCAAGAATAGATGCAGAAAGAGATAAAGCAAAATCTGCATTGAAAGCTGCATTCGATTCTCAAGATCCTGAGCAAATAACTGAAGCTCAAGATAAGCTAACTAAATTAGCTGTTGAGAAAGAAAAAGTTTCTATGACTCTTGGTGAAAAAGAGGCAAAGAAAAAAGAAGCTGAGTCAAAACCAGAAGAAGTAATTCAAGAACAACCCCAAATCAGTGCAAGAGCTCAAGAATGGGCTACTGATAACGAATGGTTTGGAAGTGACAGAGTTATGACATCTGCTGCAATGGGAATACATGATGAGTTAATACAGCAGGGAATTGACGCAGAAACAAACGAGTATTATAATCAAATCAACAAACGTATGAAGGAATATTTCCCTCAGAAATTTGCCGATGCGACTGAAGAAAAACCTGGTGCTACGAGAGAACCCGTCCAAAATGTAGCCTCAGTTAGTCGTAGAGCAGGAGGACGCAAGTCTGTGAAACTCACCAAATCACAGGTAGTTATCGCTAAGAAATTAGGGGTGCCACTAGAGGAATACGCTAAATACGTGAAGGAAGGAGCATAAAATGGAAAAAACAAAAACTTCACGCGAGTCTGAAACTAGAACTAAACAAGCTAGGAAGAAAGATTGGACTCCACCATCCAGTTTGGATGCGCCAGCTGCACCGCAGGGTTATGCACATAGGTGGATAAGAACTGCTACCGCAGGTTTTGAAGATGCAGGTAATGTATCTAAAAAACTAAGAGAAGGTTGGGAATTTGTTAAAGCCGAAACTATTATTAGTGAAATCGGTGAAAATGATTATCCAGTTCTCACAGACGGAAAACATGCTGGTCTCATTGGAATTGGTGGCCTTGTGTTGGCAAGGATACCAGAAGAGATTTTAAAAAGTCGTGCTGAGTATTTTAAAAAAATAACTCAAGACAGAACAGACGCGATAGATAGAGATCTTATGAAGGAGCAACACCCGGACATGCCAATCAATATTGATAGGCAGTCTAGAGTTACCTTTGGTGGTAGTCGTAAAAAATAATTTTTTTGCATTACCTACCGTAAGTAGCTTGGATAAATAAACATAAGGAGAAAAACAACTATGGCAAACGTAAGTGAAAAGTTCGGTCTAAGACCGTACAGAAAACTAGACGGTACACCATTAGTAGGTGCTCAGAACAGATACACGATTGCAAGTAACTATGGAACTGCAATATATCAAGGTGATTTAGTGGAACCACTAACAACTGGAAATATTCAGAAACATGGTGCTGGTACATCAGACGCTGTTGTGGGTGTTTTTAACGGATGTTTTTATACTGATCCAACTACTCAAAAGCCGACATTTAGCAATTTCTACCCAGGTAGTATTGTAGCTAGTGACATCACAGCATTTATTGTTGATGATCCTGATGCAGTATTCTTGGTAGATGCAGATGAAGCTTTTACTAGAGCAGATCTTTACAAAAACTATTCTGTTACTAACACTACTGGTGTTACACAAACAGGAATATCAAAAGCTCAACTAGATGTTAGTGCATCTGGAACTGCGCAAACTTTCGTCATTCAGGCGATTGACATTTCGCAAGACCCAGACAACTCTGACACTGGTAATGCTAACGCGAATATTCTTGTTAGAATCAACAATCACTTCTATAGAAGTGGTACAGGCATATAGGATAAAGGAGAATAACTATGGCAATATCACGATCGCAACTAGTTAAAGAACTAGAGCCAGGTTTGAATGCTTTATTCGGCCTGGAGTATAGTAGATATGAAAATCAGCACGCTGAGATTTATGCTACTGAAACATCTGACAGAGCTTTTGAAGAAGAAGTAATGTTAAGCGGTTTCGCTTCTGCACCAACTAAACAAGAAGGTGCTGGAGTTGTGTTTGATCAAGCAGGTGAAACTTTCACAGCAAGATACACACACGAAACTATAGCTTTAGCATTTGCTATCACTGAAGAAGCAATCGAAGATAACTTGTATGACAGACTTGCAGCGAGATACACAAGAGCTCTTGCAAGATCAATGTCAAACACGAAACAAGTTAAAGCTGCAAATGTGCTTAACCAAGCGCAATTTACTGCTGTTACTGGTGGAGACGGAGTATCATTAATTAATGCTTCACACCCATTAGCAACAGGAGGTACGTTCTCGAATGTACTAGCAGTAGCTGCAGACCTTAACGAAACATCACTAGAGCAGTCATTGATTGACATCGCTGGGTTTGTTGATGAAAGAGGCTTAAAAATTGCTTCTCAAGGTAGAAAAATGATAATTCCAAAAGAATTACAATTTACTGCTGAAAGAATCATGAAGTCTCCGATGAGACCAGCTACAGCTGATAACGACATCAATGCTATCAATAACATGGGAATGGTTCCTGAAGGATACAGAGTAAATAACTTCTTATCTGACACTGACTCATTCTACTTATTGACTGATGTGCCTAATGGACTAAAAATGTTCGTTAGATCACCAATCAAAACTGCTATGGAAGGTGACTTCGATACAGGTAACATGAGATTTAAAGCTAGAGAAAGATACTCTTTTGGATTCTCTGATCCAAGATGTATTTTTGGTAACGGAAACTTACCAACAAGCTAATAGTCTTTAAAAGATTATATTAAAGGGCGGTGCATTTGCATCGCCCTTTTTTTTATGTAAAATAAAATTAAATGCCTATTTTTAAAGAATACGATTTTTGTGAATACTTAAACAAAAAAGATTATGAAACTTTAGCAATAGAATATTTGAAAAAATATCCCTGCTGTAGCAAAGAAAATTGCACACATCCCCCATTACAAAGCGATAATGAATTATGGAAAGATAAAGATTTTTATCCAATAGGAGAAAAAATTGCTTCTATTATTTTTGATCATTGTAAAAAAAAGTTTAGTTTACAAATGAGAATGTGGGTTTATTTTCAAAAAAAGGGTACAATTTTAGATAAATATGAGTGGCATAATCATTATAGAAATAAAACTAAAGAAGAGTTTTCTTTTTTAATATATTTATCAAAAACAGATTTAGGTACATTATTTAAAAAAAATAACAATATAGTTAAACTTAAACCAAAAAAAAATACTTTATATGCATGGGAATCAAAATATGAACATACTCCAGAACTTGGTAAACACACTCAAAATAGAGTTGTTTTAGCTGGAGATTGCCTATTGGGGTAGTATTCACATTTAACCTTTTTTTATGTATAATATAAGCACCTAGAAAATAAATTATTTTGTAGACTGACTAGGCAGACGGTATAGAGACTACAAAATTTAACCGCTATACAAGGAGAATATTATGGCAAACACAACATTTTCGGGACCAGTAAGATCAAGAAACGGTTTCCAAAACATAGGACCAAATGCTGTCGTTTCAGCAACTTTAGCAACTGATCTAACAGTTGCGGCTAACGCTGGAAGATTATTTACTATAGACCCAGCAGGAACACCTACAGCAATTACTATTCCTGCAATTAATGCAACTGCAAATGCTGCAGTAGCAGGGGATAATGATCCAAATAACCCAAACACAATTGGAACTACTTTTGAAATTCTTTTTACAGATGATTTTACAGGTACAATTAAAACAGCAAATACTGCTGATAAATTTATTGGTATGGTTACACTTGGAATTGATGCTTCAGTAGCTGGAAAACAATTTGTTCCAGCAACAGCTAATAACGAGATGAACTTAAACGGTGAAGCTGGTGCTTCAGTTGCAACAACTGGTGGACTAAGAGGTTCTTATGTTAAGTTTACTGCAGTCGCAGCAAACCTTTACTTTGTTGAGGGTCAACTTAACGCTACTGGATCTTTAGCAACGCCTTTTGATACACAGTAATAAATAATTAGTGGCTCCTTCGGGAGCCACAAACTAGGAGAATTTTATGTCTTTTAAAGGCGATATACAAGCAACAAGATCTAATGCCGCTGCAGGTGCTTCTGCAATCATTGCACAACCTATAAGATTAAAAGGAATTATAATTGCATCAGATGGTGGTGGAGCAGG
>WLWG01003023.1_pt1 | contig 11940 bp, 14 predicted proteins | sample 6712871 | NCBI WGS metagenome assembly WLWG01 (sample SAMN12718693, study PRJNA515312) | sponge metagenome | isolation source: marine sponge | host: Mycale hentscheli | place: New Zealand: South Island, Marlborough, Capsize Point | collected 2003-05-01 | reverse complement strand
TCCTTGCTGACGGAATAGACGCTGACCCAACAAAGGCATCGCTACATAGTCAGTATGGACTTACATATCGCTCACTTTTAGCAGAGCGTCCGAAAGAGGAGCAAGGCGAAGACGCACTTGACCTCCTTCTACGCAACAGCGTAGGGGAAGGGGTTGCTATGGGTGCTTCATAACGCAGATTGCTTTGATGTCCTGTCTGCCTTACCAGACAACTCCATAGACGCAGTAATAACTGATCCCCCTTACGCCACCACAGGGAAGAAATGGGACACCCCATTTGAGTTAGATAAGTGGTGGGATCACATCAACAGGGTGCTAAAAGACGATGGTGTGTCTGTTGTCTTTGCTGACGAACCTTTCTCAAGTCAGTTGGTTGTCTCAAACATCCAGGACTTTCGCTACGAGTGGATATGGGATAAGTCCTATCCTTCTGGTGCTCTACAAGCGTGGAAGCGTCCTCTAAAAACGACAGAGGACATTTGTGTATTTAGCAAAGACACACCGCCCTACAACGTCCAGCAGTTTCTTACGCCCACTTACAGGGTGTCTAACTCACCCAGAGGCAACCGCCTCCAAGACAACGACGAGGCACGCAAACCAACGGAATGGACTGGGTTTCCAACGGAAGTCATAAAGATGAAGGGCGTAAGGACCCCCGGACGTGAAGAGAAACTACACATCGCTCAAAAACCTGTTGAGTTGATGGAGTGGTTAGTCCGACTTTACACACAGGAGGGTGATGTTGTCCTTGATCCATTTATGGGTAGTGGGACAACGGGAGTTGCTTGTAAGAACCTCAACAGGGAGTTTGTAGGAGTAGAGCAAGACCCACACTACTTTGACTTGGCGGGTGGTCGTCTTGCTTCATAACGCAGATGCCTTTGATGTTTTGTCTGCCTTACCAGACCACTCCATAGATGCGATCATCACAGACCCTCCTTACGCCACAACACCCCTGCGTTGGGACACACCAATAGACCTCCCAGAGTTTTGGAGGCAGGTGAAGCGACTTCTACGCACACCTAACTCACCTGTGGTGGTTTTCGCAGACCAACCATTTACCTCTGCCCTCGTTATGTCTAATGTGAAGTGGTTTCGCTATGAGTGGATGTGGGACAAGCACGCACACAGCGGTTTCCTAAACGCTTGGAAACGCCCTCTCAAACACACAGAAGACATCGTTGTGTTTAGCGAGAAGGCACCCATTTACAACATCCAACAACACCTAAAACCAACAAAGGTTTCCAAAGGGTTTGTCCCACCACGCACGAGCGTTGCCTACGCAGAGTTAGACAGGGAAAACGGGCAGTCGTCAGGTTGGACTGGGTTTCTCAAAGAGCGTGTGGAGTTTCGGGCAGTCAAAGGTGGAGAGCACCCCACAGAGAAACCAACAGACCTAATGGAGTTTCTGGTTGGTCTCTACACGAGCGTTGGTGATGTTGTCCTTGACCCCTTTATGGGTAGTGGGAGCACAGGTGTCGCTTGTAAAAACCTCTACCGCTCGTTTGTGGGAGTAGAGCAGGACAACAACTACTTTGACTTGGCGGTGTCTCGTGTTGCCTAACTGGATGCCTGCCTTCTACACCCCAGAGGAAGAGGGTTACTACTACACAGAGGGAGACAAGGCAATCGCACTTGCGGAGTTTGCTTTCTCCAACAACGCAGTCCCTATGAAGTTGGATGACTTCCAAAAGTGGATACTCCGTCAGGCACTACAAACAGACAAGGAAGGCAACTTCCGTTTCAGGCAATACATCGTGTCTATGGGGCGACAGAATGGTAAAACCACCATCGCTTCTGCGTTGATGCTCTACTTTATGCTCGCCCACCACGCACAACCAAATGTCTTTGCTATCGCCTCAACGCTCCAACAAGCAAACATCGCCTACTCACGCTTCTCAAACCTCGTCAATAGTTCCCCAGAGATAAAGAAGAAGTTTAGACAAACAACAGAGACCAGAGGCATCAAAACCAAAGCAGGTGGTTATTTACAGGTCTCCACCTCCAAAGCGGCATCGCTACAAGGTCACTCCCTTACTGCCTGTGTCCTTGATGAGTTGCATATTCTCAAATCAGAGACCTTTGATGCTGTTGTTATCGGGGCAGGGCAACAACAAAACTCTCTTATCTTTGGTATTACTACCGCAGGTAGTGAAGAGAGTGAGTTGCTTAAACGCCTCTACGAGCAGGGCAAAGCGGGGGCACCAGCGATGGGTATCGCTATCTGGGAAGCACCAGAAGGCAGTAGCACTACTGATGAAGAAGCACTCAAAGCGGCAAACCCAGCACTCGCAGAAGGTCGTATGTCTATGGAGGGCACACTCCAAGAAGTAGCAGTCCTACCAGAAGCAGATGCGGTGCGTTACAAACTCAACCGCTTCATTACCGCAGAAAACCCATTCCTCCCATTTGGTAAATGGAAACAACTGGGCGAGTGCGAATACCCACCACAACCAATGAAGGTAGTTGCAGACATCTCACCAGGATGGGGAGCATTAACGCTGTCGGGAGCGTGGCGGGTAGAAGAAGACATCCACACAGCAATCATTGCCTCTGTAATAAAACCCTCCTACGAGCAAGCACTTTCATTACTTCTAAAAACATTAGAACAAGTGCCCTACACAGAGGTTGGTATCTCAACTTATTGGGGTAAAGCATTGTTAGACGCACTCACAGAGAAGGGTGTAAGAACAAAAGCACTCGTTAGGCGTGATGAGTTTGTAGCACCACCACTCTTCTATGAAGCAGTAATGACGGATCGCATCAAGCACCAACACCTTGACCTACTTGACTACCAAATGGCGAGGGTAGGTAGGAAAGAGCAGGGCGACGAATACAAGTTAGTAAGACCAAGTGGAGCAGTAGAAATAGATGTAGCAATGGCGACCATCTTTGCGTGCTACTTACAACTCACAGAGCAAGCATCACCAACACAGGTTTTCTAAATGGTCTTACATTTTGATGGGATAATAACGATTAGGTAACTAAATATGTTTCAGGTATTTACTCGCTCCGCAAAGGAGCACACGACTGGACCAGCGACTTCACCAGGAGGCGGCACAGGTTCAGGGGTCCTCCCGCCTCATAGGGACGCATTGGTTCTCAACCAAGAGACCGCACTTTCTATTGGTGCCGTTTATCGCTGTGTAAGCATCATCTCAAACACAATCTCTCAACTACCTCTGCTTGTGAAGCGGGGAGACGAAGAGGTTTCAGCACCACTCGCAAAGCGACCAGACATCAACACCAACACCAACGACTTTTGGGGAAGCACCGCAACCTCACTTGCCCTAACAGGCAACGCTTACTGGTGGGTCTCTCGCAACCAAGACGGGGAAGTCAAAAACTTGGAGGTGCTAAACCCACGAGCAGTCATCGTCAATAAGGAAGACAGGGTAGGAGCACCTATCACTTATGACTACAACGGCAAGCGAGTAAATAAGAAAAACATCAAGCACATCAAACTGATGGTGCTTCCAGGCGGCATCAAGGGATTAGGACCACTACAAGCAGGAGCAAACGACATAGAAAACGCAAAGCGACTGCTTCTTTACTCTAACTCTTTCTTGGAAAATGGAGGCATCCCTACTGGTGTTTTGAGTAGCGACCAATACCTAAACCAAGAGCAGGCAGACGCTTACAGAGAAGCGTGGGCGACAGCACAAGAAACAAGGGGTCTTGCTGTCTTGGGTGCAGGTCTTTCTTACTCACCCATCTCCCTCACACCAGAGGACTTGATGCTCTTGGAAAACCAAAAGTTCTCAACACTACAAATCGCTCGTTTGTTTGGTATCCCACCCATCTTCTTGGGAGCAGGAATAGAAGGATCGTCTCTCACCTACGCCACCACAGAGACACTCGGCATCCTCTTCCTCCAAACAACTTTGAGCGAATACCTCGTTTCCATTGAGGAAGCATTTACAGACCTCTTACCCAGAGGGCAGAAGGCAACTTTCCGTTTAGACGGGTTGATGAGGTCAGACCTCAAAACTCGTGTGGATGCTTATTCCACGCTGATAGACAAGCAAGTGCTTACGCCCCCAGAGGTAAGAATGATGGAGGGATACTCCCCAGAACCTATTGGGGACTTCTTCCAGCAAGCACCAATCCAAACTCCGCAAGAGCGGGGGCAGGAGGAAGAATGAATAACTACGAGTTTGAGGTAAGGGCAGAGCAAGAGGAAAGGACACTTACAGGTGTCGCTGTCCCTTACAACGAAGTCATCAACATCGGTGGAATGGAAGAACGCTTTGAGCGTGGTTCTATCCCATCAGTTGATGGAGTAAAACTTTTTTACGGACACAAGGAACCCATCGGCAAAGTCATTCGTGGCGAAGAAACCGAAGACGGGTTTGTTGTGGAAGCACGCATCTCTGAAACAGAGCGAGGCAATGAAGTCCTAACTTTGATGCGAGATGGCGTGCTAAACAAAATGAGCGTCGGTTTCCAACCTGTAAAAGACAGGAAGGAAGAAGGCGTTGTAGTGCGGGAAGAGGTTGCCCTCAAAGAGGTAAGCATCGTTTCTTTCCCCGCTTACAAAAACGCAGATGTCCTTGCCGTGCGTGAGGACGAAGCACCAAATACTAATACTTTGGAGAAAGTTATGGAAAACCCAGAAATCAACACCACAGAGGTTAGGGAAGAACTTGAAACCCTATCCCGTGAAGTTGCTTCCTTGCGAGAGCAAGCACCTGTCGTTTCCCAGCGTCCATCTTGGAACACCTTCGGCGATTTCGTCAAGGCAGTAGTTCGTGGTGATGAGAACGCTTTGGAGCAGACCCGTGCTTACGCAGGAGCAGTTGTTTCCCCAGAGGGACCAGACAGCATCGGTCGGGATGCTTGGGTGAGTGAGGCACTACTTATGGTAGATCACGGACGCCCATCACTAAACGCATTCCGTCGTAGCGGTCTCCCCGAAGCGGGACTAAACATTGACTACCCTGCCGTTTTGTCTAACACCATTGACGCAGACGAGCAGGTCGCACAGGGAGACACACTTGTTTTCGGCAAGTTGTCCCTACAAACCAAGACAACCCCAGTTATTACTATTGGTGGTTGGACCGATGTTTCACGCCAGACAATTGAGCGGTCAAGCGTTGCTTACCTATCAGAGGTCTTCCGTGCAATGTCTCTTGCTTACGGCAAGGAGACCAATGATCGTTTCATCACCAACCTAACTGGCGGCACTTACGACGCATCAACAGGCACCGCAGGAACAGCAGAGGGCATCACAGAGGCAGTCGCAGACGCTTCTATCTCCCTCTACACCAACGCAGGAGTGCGTCCAGGTTTCATCCTCGCATCCACCGATGTTTGGAAGACAATCGTTTCACTCTTCGCTGTTGATGGTCGTCCCATCGTTGGAGGTTCTGCCCCTGTAAATAACATCGGCACAAGCAACCTCCCAACTCTTTCCGCAAACATCTTTGGGTTAGAGGTTGTAGTTGATCCCGCACTACCAGCAGGTTCCTTCTACATCGCAAACAGCAACGCCATTACTACTTGGGAAGCAGGTGGTGCTCCATTCCGTCTATCAGACGAGGACATCACTAACCTAACCAACCAGTTCTCACTCTACGGATACATCGCCTTTGGAACCATTTACCCAGAGATGATCTATCAGGTGAATATGGCGTAAGAGGACTGACTGACGATGACGACTAAAGAGCAACTACTTGACTTTGTAGGAGGCACCCAGAGCGACTTGGACTTTGTGGAGCAATGTTTAGCACAGGCAATGATGCTTGTTAATGCTTACTGCATTCGCACACCAGAAGTCCCAGAAGAGATTTTGGATAACGCCTACCTACAAGTTGGAAGCGAGTTGTTTCACAGGCGTAATGCTCCATCAGGCATCGCCCAGTTTTCATCATTAGACGGCACCTCACCCGTGCGAGTAGCGAAAGACCCTATGACGAGTGTCTATCCGCTCCTCAACCGATGGGTGGTTAATGGTGTCTAACTTTTTGAGGGCAAGCAGAGAAGAGATAAAACTACAACTCAACGCTGTGTTGCTAACAAACAGGCAAGACATCCAGGTCTATGAGTTTATCCCTGAAAGACCTAACACACCTTGTTTCATTCTTTCACCAGGATCGCCCTATTTAACACAGGGCACAGCATTCTGTGACTTTGCAACAAGGTTTGAGGTTTTGATTTTGGCGGGTAAATCAACTAACGAGGCGGCAACAACCCTGTTAGACCAACTCATTGTAGAGAGCGTAGATGCTTTAGAAACTTGGTTTATTGAGGAAGTAGAAACACCATCTGCTTTTGAGATAAACGGGGCAACCTATCTCGGCACAAAAGTACAAATAACAGCAGACAAATCTTTGTAAGGAAGTGATTATCGTGGCGAGAACACGAATGAAGGGTAAGGGCATTACCTTTACCTACGATAGTGTCGCATACCAATGCGACCTAACTTCTGTTGTGTTGGAGAAGTCAGCAGGGGACACAACATCCTCTGACGGCACTCTAACTTTTTGCGATGTAGGCACCTCTGCCGCTGATGGTGATGTTTGGTTTATGAATATCACCGCTTTGCAGAGCACCGACTACACACCAGAGAAGGCACTACACGCCCTCCTCTGGGACCTCGCAAAGGTGGGTGGCGAACTTGATTTCGTCTTTGCCCCACACGGCAACGACACACCCACACAGAACCAACCACACTTCACAGGGTCCGTCCTTGTGAAGGAGGGTGCTTACCCCTCCGTTGGTGGCGACGCAGGCGAAGACGCTTGGACCTTTGACTACGAGTTTGAGGTCAAGGACGACGTTGTAAATCGCTTGGGCGATGGAAACACCGCTTTCGTAGCACCCAAAACAGCAAGTAAGTAACACAATTAAATCCTTTTCCGCTGGGTGCTCCTTTCCCTCCAAAGTTTTGGGGCACCCAGTTGGGAAGGACCAACACAAAGGAGAAGGAAATGAATGTAAATGAACTAACACTTGGAGATGTAGCAGAGGTAGAAGACCTATCAGGGCAACCACTCGCATCTTTGAGCGACACAAAAGCACCAAAGGGAAGGTTGATGGTTGCTCTCGCTTACATCATCAAGCGGAAGCAAGACCCAAGTTTCACTATGGAGCACGCAAAGAAACTCACAATGGAAGAGATTGAGGGTTTGTTTGACGAAAACCCTACGAAGACGGATTAAGGGAGGAAAGAGATATGGCGATGGCGAACTTCTGCATAGCGTTTCGTCTTACGCCAGATGAATATCTCAACCTCACACTTAATCAAAGACAAGCATTCGTAGAGGCGTGGATGGAGATGAACGATGCCTGAAAATGGAGTGCAGATAGTTGGTCTTAACAAAGTCATTCGCAACCTAAATAAGTTGGGGACAGACAGCGAAGACCTAAAAGACGCATTCCAAAAAGTAGGGCAACACGGAGTAAGGCAAGCAAAGTTAGCGGCACCCGCAGAGAGCGGGACGATGAAAGCAAGCATCCGTGCATCTCGTAGGAAGAACTCTTCATACATCCGTATGGGTAGTGCAAGAGCGTTTTACGCAAGGTTTGTGGAATACGGCACCATCTATCAACGCCCTCAACGCATTTTGCGGGGGGTAGTGCAGAGAGAAGGACGCTGGGCGGTCCAAACCATTGAGAGAGAACTAAACAAATTAATAGCAAGGGCAGGTTTTGATGCGTAATGGCGGGAAGTAATGCTGTTGTAGTTAAGTTTATTGCCGATACACGGGCAATGTCTAAAGGCATAGACAAGGTAAATACCCAACTTGGCGGTTTCTCCAAAGCAATGAAGGGTGTTGGGATTGCCGTTGCTGGTGCCTTTGCCGCATCAAAGGTTGCTGATTTTGGTAAAGAAATAGTTTCTCTCGCAAGTGAAATGGAGCAGGTTGCAGGCACAGCAGACACACTCTTTGGTCCTGATGCCGCAAAGCAGATTGCTGAATGGGCGAAGACAGCGGCAGAAAGTTTAGGTTTAAGTGAGCGTGCGGCAACAAGTGCGGCAAACACATTCTCTATCGCAGGTAAAAGCATTGGTTTATCTGGTGATGACCTTGTTGGTTTCACCACAGACCTTGTAGGTGTTGCCGCTGACTTGGGTGCTGTCGCAGGCACCACAGAAGAGGCAGTTTCGGCAATGGCGAGTGCCTTGCGTGGTGAGTTTGACCCGTTAGAGCGTTTCGGCATCCAACTAAACGCAACTACTTTGCAGGCATACGCCTTTGATAAGGGCATTACACAGGCATACAACACATTAGACAACGCTACAAAGCAGGGTTTGATTGCGAGTTACATTGAGGAACAAACTGCCGCTCTCGGCATCACGGGGCAGTTTGCAAGAGAGAGTGAGACCTTTGCAGTCAAACTACAAGAACTATCCGCAAAGTGGGAGAACCTACAAGTTGCGGTAGGGGAGAAGTTACTCCCAGCACTTACAGCACTACTTGATGTAATCATTGATGTTGTAGATGCCTTTAGCAACTTGGGCGACTTCCTTGATAGAAACAGAGAGATTATTGAGGATGTTGCTATTGCTGTTGGTGTGCTTACCATCGCCATTATCGCCAACAAGGTTGCTATGGCGGGTGCCGCTATTACATCAGGCATTTATTCAGCGGCAGTTCTTGGTTTGGTGGGAATTATTAACCTCGCTACAAAAGCACAAATCGCACTCAACACAGCGGTTAGAGCAAACCCCTATGTGCTTGTCGCTACTGCTATTGCCGCTTACATCATCTGGGTCAAGCGACTTACAGGTGAGTTAAACAAACAAGTAAAGGCAGAAGACAACCTTGTTGATGTTATGGAGAAGCATTTTGATAGTTGGGAAAAGTTTGTCTTCTTTGCTCCCAATGCGGCGGCAGTTGCTTTTGCAGAGATTAACAAGTCCTGGAAAAACCTAACTGATAGTTGGGAAACAGAAAGTGAGAAACAACGCAAGGCGGCAGAAGCGGCGGCGTGGAAGACAGAAGGGCATTGGAGCGACGCAAGTGGAAACATTGTTGGTAGCACCTACACCACCACTCAATACATTGTTGATGCCTACAACGAGGCGGCACGATATGTAGGAAATGCGGCACAGGCATCAGCAGACGCTTGGGCGGCAGGGCAAAACTCTTACACATCAGCACTATCAGGCACCATCTCAAGTGCTATCGCCTCCGCTGGGCGTGAGGATGCCGCTAAAGGACTTAACTCATCTTGGAACGACATCATCTCCAAACCATTGGAGGAAGCATTTAAGTCAGGTGGAAGTCGTGGGGGTAGTGCGGCAAGGGAAGAAGCAGAAGAAGAACTAAAGAAAATAGGTAAGGGATACACAGCAAACCTAACCAACATTGACTTGTATGTAGGAAAGAGAGTGCAGAAGGTAAGTGCTGACTTGCAGACAGAGTATGTCGCACGCCTCAACGCACTTAAGGGTGCCGCAACCAACTACGAGCAGGTTGTAAATGAGAGCACAGAGCGTGTGCTAAAGAAAATGGAAGATGCAAAGAAGCAGATTAGTGAGACATTTCTTGGGTTTAACCTTGATGACTTTGTAAAGGTGCAAGATGACGGCACAACCATCTTTGATAGTGAGGCATTTGATGCTTACTTCACAGACAAGCAGAAACTCGCAGACCGCCTTGCACCACTTGTAGGCAACCTTGACCCCTTGTGGATACAACAACTTGCCTCAATGGGAACAGATGCCGCTAACGCAACACTTAACTACCTACTTGGTGTAGATGCAAACGGCACACCTAACTGGACTAACGACAACAAGAAGTTCCAAGACCTTGCTACTTATGTAGAAGACAATCTCGGCACTCCCTACGCAGATGCAATGAAGAATGTTTATTGGGAGGCAGAAGGTGAAGGCATCAAGGCGGCAAAAGCAAGGGTAGAAGAAGAAAAAGAAAGTTTTAAGGAATGGAGCAAGAAGAAACTAAAGCACACTATTCCTGTAAGTGTTGTTTATCAAGCAGATTATTCCCAAGCAGGACCAGCGGCACGAAGCGGAAGCATTGGTTCCTCCTACACCATTAAGAGCATCCAAGATTACGAGCGTATGAATGGAAGCAAATGGCGAAGCAGGGTGAGGTAAATGCTCCCTTGTTATTCGCTGTTTTTAGAAGTAGAAATCCCTGACCCAGACCTCAACTACTTCATCGTCGGGCAACACGAGTTAGACAACACAGAGAAGTTGCTTGCTCCACCACCTTTCGGTGTCCCCACCAGAGACATCGGGGTAGAGGTAGAACCCTACAACTTGGAAATAGAAGACACAGAGACAACACGCACCTACTCATTTAGTAGTAGCGACACACCTCTAATACAGGTAATAGCAACCTGTCTCAACGACACTTCACAAAACTTCAATTCTCAAACCGATGTCCCCATCGGGGCAGACCCCATCGTCTTTACCTACAACAAGGGGACAGGCAGAAACGAAACAATCAGTTTTAGTGTTTGGACGGGTAGTGCCTTGTCCTCAACAGAAAGCAACTTTGAGGACGCATTTACTTGGAATTGTGAGAGCGGTCTCAACACCTTTGTCCTCAACGCCTCTTGCCTTGATGGACCTATTGACCTGTTGGAAGGTTGGGGAGCGGCAAAACCCGACTACAAGTGGGTTGATGTTATTACCGACACCACAGACATAGAACTACAACGAGGTTTTGATATGAAGCAGGGCATCGTTGGAACACCCATCGCAGGAGTAATGGAAGCAAACATCCTTGACCCTTATTTGGAAGGCATAGAAACATCACGCATCGCAGTAGGGCAAAGAGTTAGGTTGCGAGCAGGCACAGAAATCGTTTTTTCTGGTGTTGCTTCCTCTGTGAGAAGCGAATACGACGCTGTGAATACCCCCACACTCCGCATAGAAGCGGTGGATGCTCTTGGACTTCTCAACGCACAGATGGTTGATGTAAGACCACAAGAGGGATACAACACACGCATCGCAGAAGCGGCATCCAAAGTGGAGTTGCCCCTTATCCAACAGGACAGCACCACCATTCTCAACCCCACAGAAGACCCTATGAGTGCTTTGGAGTTGCTTGTTGAGACCCAAGACAGCGAGGGGAGTGTTGTTTGGTTAGACAGGTTTGGGACTATGTATTCCACTAACCGCTATTGGTTGGATATGACTGACCTACCTGTGTTGAGAAACAGCAGGTTTGGAGATGTCCCACGCTTTACCTTCACCAACAATCCTGGTAATCCTGAATACGAGGCAGGCATCGGGGCACTCACCCAAGATGTTTGCCTGTCCCAATACAAGCAGGTTGCCGACACCTCACAGGTCATCAACGGCATCACCTTCTACAACTATGTAGAGGAAGACGACACGGACTTTGAGGGACTACCCATCAAAACCATCGTGCGAGACACCTACACCTTTGAGAGTGCTAACAGCAGGAGACTTTACGGAGACGCAGGTGTGAAACTAACCACCTACCTAAACCCCACAGATTTAGTCGGTTATGCGGATTATGTGTTCGCAAACTACGACACTCCAAAAACAAAAGTAGAAACTATCCAGTTTCCATTAGACAAGTGGAAGTCGTTGGATGTCCCAGAGATGGTTTCTATTGATATTGGAGACCCCGTGAAAGTAAGGATTGACGACCCCCTTACCTCTCACACACTAAACAGAGCAACACAGAGGGTCGCACAAATACGACATCGCATTACCCCGCAAGAGTGGTTGTGCGAGTTGGACTTGCTTTAAGGAGGCAACGGAATGACTATTAGGCAACAGACATATTCACCCAACACCATCCTCTACGCAAACGACATCCAAGCGACAGCAGACAACGGCATCGTGGAGATAAGTGCAGTAGCAGAGATCACAGGTGTAGGAGCAGAAGTAAATATGGTTTTCTGTAAAGAGGACTACAACATCTACAAGAGAACCGCAGAAGGCGTTGGCGATGTAGGGGTGTGCTGGGAGGTTTTTTGAGAAACCCG